>OJIO01000523.1_pt1 | contig 24246 bp, 20 predicted proteins | sample 1595621 | NCBI WGS metagenome assembly OJIO01 (sample SAMN05416776, study PRJEB24817) | seawater metagenome | isolation source: Sea water | place: Canada:Atlantic | collected 2013-07 | reverse complement strand
ACACTATCCTCTTCGTCGGCAGCGTCAGATGTGTATAAGAGACAGATATAATACTCCCAAACAACAGCTGCAACAAGCACGCAAAAGGTTATTATGTATAGTAAGATTTTTGGTTTTAATATCATAGCATAAAAATACAAAAACCACTCTCAAAAAAAAGTAGTTTTAAGAAACTTTATGAAGCTAAAAATTAATTGTCCATGGTGTGCTCTTTTTGCACATCCTGGTCTCTGTATTTACAACAAGGGTGTACACTTTGATACGCCTTTTCTGTTGCTTTTATTTGTTCTGTGTCATGACCAACGGCGGCAACAGAGGCATTTATAGCAGCTAAGGTTGTTTTTTCTTCATTATAAATTACTCGCAACTCTTTTGTGTCTAGATTCCAAACCGCAGACTTTACTCCTTTGGTCTTGATAGATGCTTTTTCTATACGATCTTTACACATCATACATACTCCGTCAACGGCAATAACTGCTTTTGCATTTTTATTTTGTCCAAAAACACTTGCTCCAAAAACAAGCATCAATACTAGTAATACATTTTTCATCTTCTTTAATTTTAGTTTATTTTATATCTTAATCCTGCGTAATAATTAGCTCCAAAAATTGGCCCATATACAAATGTAGTGTCAAAATTTGAACCAAAAGGGTTTTGAGCGTCCAAAATTGGGTTCTCTTGTCTTTGATCTGTAATATTCTCTGCTCCTATATATATTTCAAACTTAGAACTAAATACTTTGGTGATTTGTGTATTTAGTGTACCTAAAGAAGGAGTATTCTCTGGGAGTCTATAAGGAGCCTCATTGGTTTGAGTGCTGGGGAGGCGTTGAGAGCTTAACCAGTTATAGGTTGCGTCAAATTTCCATTGCGCTTCTTTATACAGAAGTGTCTGGTAGGATAGGTTTGCAAAAAAACGATGCTCTGGAGTTAAAGCTTTAGCTAATCTTCCAATAGCATAGTCTGTTTGTACGTCATAGTATTTATATGTTGTTCTAAAATCTAAACGCTCTAATATAGCATAGCTCAAGTCTATTTGAAGGCTATTGGCAGTAGTTGCGTTTTGTGCATTGTAAAAACGTATCTGGTTAGGATCTTCCCAATCTACAACCACTTGATTTTGAAAATCTGTTCTATAAAAATCCATACTCACCTCTGCCTTACGATCAAAAACAGTAAATCCTTGTAAAAAAGAAAGACCGTAGTTCCAGGCAATTTCTGGATCCAGCCCATAAATAGGCCCACCATTATCTGTGATAGAGATAGCCCTTGAGGTTGCAAAAAGCGACTGGTTTTCTGTAAAAATAGTGGCACTGCGTTTTCCTCTACCAAAAGAAGCTCTTAGTGCCGCTTTATTCCAAGGGGTATAACGCGCATGAAATCTAGGGGTAACAAAGGTGCCTAATAAATTATGGGTGTCTACACGAAGGCCGGATGTCATGGTAAAATTCTCTAAATCATCAAAGGAGTATTCAAAAAAGGCTCCAAGACTTTGTTCTGTTCTGTTGTAATTTGTACTCTCTACCAGTTCTTTATAATCATCATAAGCGGCTGTAATACCTGTTTTAAAAGTATGCCTAGAATCACCAATAATAGAATTAAAAATACCACTAACATACCCACTATCATGCTGTATATTGTACTCTCGTAATCCAAAATAAGAATTTTGCTCATGTCTATTTCCGGCTACTTGTATACCAATAGATTGATAGGGTGCACTCGGGGTTACATAGCCTAGTTTGGCAGTAAAACCAGCGCGCTGTGTATCAACCTCACCTCCCCAAAAATTAGTAGTGCCACGATCCCGATTTGGCACAAAACCCGTTTGCCCAACCTGCTTATCATCTTTTAAATAATTAAGAGATATAAAACTCACAAAACCCGTTTTAGGATTTGCATATTGCCAGCGGTTCATAAAATTTATTTGTTTAGCCAGCGGATTGTCAAGAAATCCATCTTCATTTCTGTCATTTTTTTTATCTCTTGTGTTTCCGTGAAGGTATACTCCGGTGCTCCAAGTGTCTGTAAGTTTTGTGTTTAAGTGAACATTTAATTCTTGTCTACCTCCCAAAGCGCCAAAGGCATTTACAAATATTTTATTATCTGTGCTGGGCTTTACAAGTTCTGCATTAATCTGTCCTGCAATGCTTTCGAAACTATTTACAACACTACCTGCCCCTTTGGTGATTTGGATACTCTCTACCCAAGTTCCAGGAATAAAACTAAGCCCATAGGCCTGAGAAGCCCCCCTGACAGAAGGAATGTTCTCGGTGGTGATTACCGTGTATGGAGACGTGAGCCCTAGTAATCTTATTTGACGAACCCCTGTAATAGCATCTGCAAAATTAACATCTATGGATGGGTTGGTTTCAAAACTTTCTGAAAGATTACAACAAGCCGCCTTTAATAATTCTGCACTAGAAATGTTAATCACGTTTTCTGCTCCAAGAAAAGACCTAGAGGTTGCTTTAATTCTTGAAGTTAGTAACACTTCATCTAAAGTTCCCTTAGATTGTAACACGTGTTTTACAAACGTATTTGGATTGGTAACAGAGATTGTATCTGTTGTATATCCCACATAACTTACCACTAATTTTGAGTATTGAGCCGCAAACTCAATGCTGAAATTTCCGTCGATATCAGTAACAGTACCCACCTGAGAATTAAGCCAAAAAACATTGGCAAAAGGCAGGGGTACTTCTTTATTGTTTTGTAGTTCTAAAATTCTACCAGATACTTTTTGTTGTGAAAAAAGCAGTGCTGGAAACACTAGCAATAGGTATAAAATATGTTTCATTATATATAATGTGTTAATAAGATGAATGTGGCCATAAAAATCATGACGCTATTTTCAATAAATGTGGCTTGGGTCATGGGCAGTTTTAAAACCGTTCCAAGACAGGCGCATGTTATTTGTTTTTTTTGAAGTAAAACAATGCAAACTCCAATGGTGGTTATACTTAATAAAATAACCGTTACAAGTAGCGCTATTGGTAGTTGGATTTTTGCTAACAACAAAAAACCAAGAGTCAATTCTAAAAAAGGATATACCCGGCCGTATAAAGGTAGACGCTTTGCCAGAGGATCATACATAGCAAATGACAAGGCAAATCCAGAGAGATCTAAAAACTTGAAAAGGCTAAAGACAAAGAAAAATAAGCCCATAAAATCGAGCATAAAATCTAAGGTAGTAAATCCTCTAAAATTTAAAGCGCTACTAATAAGTAGCAAAAATCCAAAAATCAAAAACAAGGGTTTTAGTTGCTCCAGCTTTGACCCTTGAGGGGCTTTTTTATCCCTGTCAAACACATTGTTTTGTTTTACCGTTTGGGTATTAGATTCAATCAGGGTAAATTTTGAGGGCAGCGCCTCTTTTAATAACTTGGTTTGAAAAACCGAAGCCGTAGTTAGTAAAGCTGTGCCTTTTTCAAGATCAACATGTACCTGATGAACTCCTTCTAGAGATTGAAAGGCTCTTGTTACAGAATCCTTGCAACCATTACAAGTCATTCCTTGAATATGATATGTTTGTGTCATTTTTTTAAATTTAATATATGATTACATGTGGCACCTAAAAAAATAGGTGCACACAAAAGCATTGCTATCTAAGAAATAGCCGTTTATAATATATTAAATTAAGAAGGTGTCGAAAAGAACAGGAAAATTTTTTATTAAAGGTGGGGGGTTGTAGATGGTGTAGACAACTTCTTTTTGGAGTGTTAGAATTTCACAAGCACTAGCGCTAAAAGTAGTAGTATTAGCTTTGAAGGGCGGTGTGAGTTGAAATTCAACAATGGGCTGCTCAACGGTGTCATCAAAAGCTACTTGAGTGTAGAGATTGTTACAACAAGAGTGGGTATCACTTTGGTGAGACTCATCACAAAGATCTTTTACCGGTGCCATACCACAAGATAACCGTTCTTGCCCTATGGTCACTTTGGCCATCATCTGGTGGCCACCACAAAAATGTTGGGCGTAGGTTATGCCTGTATTACTAATTAGTAATAGTAGCGTTAGTAGTATAGAGGTGATTTGTTTCACAGTGTAAAATTACAACAATAGTAAAGCCTTGGCGGTAAATTTTAGTTAATTTCTTTATCTATCCTACCGCATTTCAGCATTTTATCTCCAAAAAATGGGTTTCTAATTTCTTTAGAGTTACTTAACCAGTACCCGCCTGTGTTATTAAATGCCATTGGGCAATACTGCTTGTAGAAAAGTCCTGTGGCAACATTGTTTTCTAATAATTTCTCAACGCTGGTAGTAACAATCACAAATTTTTCGCGCTGCACCTGGATATCATTTGATATTGAAATTTCCTTTATAGCAGCAAGAGTAATTTCATCTCCACCCATTAAAGATACACTAGAGGATAGCTCTTTAGCTGCCTGTGCTGTAGCAGTAGGATTTGTATTAACTAGCGCATTTTTTAATTTTGTATAATAATGAAAAACTTTAGAGGCGCCTTTTGATGTAAAAGTCACGTCCTGAATTTCACCCTCACTAATTAACTCAATAGCCACAGGTGCTGTTTTAATTTCTGGCTCATTGGCATTGGTTTGATTTTTACAAGAAAAAAGAAATAATGACATTCCTAAAAAAAGAGTATGTAATAGGTGTTTCATAAGTATAATTTATTAAGCAAAAGTACGAAAAACAAAAAACAAAAACCTACTAAGAAAAAAAAAGCAAAGAAATTGGATAGTATACCAACTTTGAAATACTTTTACCAAAAAAATTACCGCCATGATTTTAGATACTTTAAAACCTCAGCTTACTGCTATAATAGAGGACAAGACTGCTACTGTAGACCAGCGATTACAGAATATTTGTAAGCATCTTACACAACAGGTATCGTATTATGATTGGGTCGGTTTTTATTTTGCAAATCATGCCACAAAAACACTCCATTTAAAAGCTTATTGTGGGGCACCCACAGAGCATACCGTTATTGAGTTTGGAAAAGGTATCTGCGGCCAGGTTGCTGTAAGTAACAAAAACTTTGTGGTAGCAGATGTAAAGGCGCAAGACAATTATATTGCATGTAGTATTTCAGTAAAAGCAGAAATTGTAATACCACTATTTAAAAACGGTGAGAATATTGGTCAAATAGATATAGATTCAAACACGCAAGACCCCTTCACAAAAGTAGATGAAGATTTTCTAACCTGGCTAAATGAAAAGGTTGCCACTATTTTGTAAAAAACTACATTCCTGTTCTTATGGCCTCCACAGGATCTAATTTAGAGGCAGAAATTGCAGGCAGTATCCCAGAAATTAAACCAATAGCTGCAGAAACACCCGTTCCAATAATCATGTTTTTTGTAGAGAGTATAAACTCAAAATCTCCAGCCATTGAAGAGGCTATCAAGGAAACAAAATACACCAGAACAAGCCCTATAACGCCACCAATAAGAGCAAGAATTACAGCTTCAAATAAAAATTGGAATAAGATAAATTTATTTTTTGCTCCAAGAGATTTTTGAATCCCAATCAAATTGGTTCGCTCCTTTACACTCACAAACATAATATTGGCAATACCAAAGCCCCCAACAAGTAAAGAGAAGAAACTAATAAAAAGCCCAACCAAGTTTAAGGTACCAATAATGTCATCGATAACATCTGCGAAGCCTTGTAATTGATTCACAAAGAAATTATCAATATCATCTGCTTTAACACCTCTTTTAATTCTTAGGCGCTGTTTTAATTGTGCTATAAACTCATCATTATCAATACCTTTTTCTGGTTTGATAACAATAAAAGGCAGCACAGCTCTATTATTTTCTCCGTAGATTCTTCTAATCACGTTGGAAGGTATGAATATGGAGGTGTCTTTAGAGCTTCCAAAGAGAGGGCTCCCTTGCTTTTCTAAAACACCAATTACTACAAATTTCATGCCGTATAGGCGTATTTTTTTTCCAAGGGCATAGGAAACATCATCAAATAGAGACACTGCAATTTCATTACCTAAAACTATTACCGGAGTTCCACTGTTAGATTCTGCCTCATTAAAAAACCTCCCCTGTGCCAATTGTAGAGACTCAATATCATAATAGCCCTCCGTAACGGCGCCAACCTCAACATTGCTTACCGTTCTATCTTCATGCTTTACTGTTGCTGGCGCAACATTTAGGGTAAAAGAAGCGGCCTTTATGTTTGGAACGGCATCTTTTAATAGTTTGTATTCTTCAAAACTCACGTTTGGAAATTGTTCTCGTTTCCATCTTGGAACTTCTGAAGGCCCAAAGGAAAATCTAGCCAAGAAAATTGTTGAGTTATCTAAAGAACTGATACTACCCTCAATTTCATTTTTTAATGAATCTACAGCAGCCAATACAGCGATAATTGAGAAAATCCCGATGGTAACTCCAAGCAATGATAAAAAGGTTCTCAATTTATTGTTCACTAGGGCGCTTATAGCAAAATAAAAACTTTCTTTAAGGACCCTAAGATAAATTAACATAATAGCTTTTTTAGTTTGGTAAAATCCCGGTAAAGGAGTTGTAAATGTCTGATATTTTTGTAAAAAAAGTAACGTTAAAACGTATACATTTTTAATTTTATAAAGTTATGAAATGCCTATTAACAAATCAAAAATACCCCGAACATACTAAACAAAGGCATAACAGGTTCTTTTATCTACAAAATAGTTATATACAGACAAAAAGTAAGTCGCAAAGTGATTAAATTTGTTACAAACAATAGCTCTTATTATGTATTTTTACGTCTTTAAAATACGTTCAATTACACTTCAAAAAAACCACCTAAGTAATGAGTGATATCAAAAAAATATCTTCGGCTTTAATATCTGTATTTCACAAAGACGGATTGGCCCCTATTGTCCAAAAACTAAATGACCTTGGGGTTACCATATACTCTACCGGAGGTACCCAAAAATTTATAAATGATCTAGGCATAGAGGTGGTTGCTGTGGAGAGTGTGACAGACTATCCATCTATATTGGGTGGACGTGTTAAAACATTACACCCCAAAGTATTTGGAGGTATTCTAAACAGGCAAGACAACCCCTCAGATAGGGAGCAAATGCAGCAATACAACATCCCTCAGTTAGATGTTGTTATTGTAGATTTATATCCCTTTGAAAAAACAGTCTCTAGCGGAGCTTCCCAAGAAGATATTATTGAAAAAATTGACATTGGCGGCATTTCACTAATTCGTGCTGCTGCAAAAAATTTCAAAGACACCATTTGTGTATCATCCATGGAAGATTACTCTGAATTTTTAGAACTTATTTCTCAAAACCAGGGCACCATTGACATTGCAGCTAGAAGACATTTTGCAGCAAAAGCTTTTAATGTTTCTTCTAACTATGACACCGCAATTTTTAATTATTTTAATGCAAACCAAGAGATTACGGCGCTTAAAATTTCACAAACAAATGCAAACGTGTTGCGTTATGGAGAAAACCCGCATCAAAAAGGATTTTTCTTTGGAGATTTTGACCAGATGTTTGACAAGCTTCACGGAAAAGAATTGAGCTACAACAATCTTCTTGATGTTGATGCCGCGATAAACCTTATGAATGAATTTACGGGAGAGCAGCCTACATTTGCTATTTTAAAACACAATAATGCTTGTGGTTTTGCTCAGAGAGACACCTTACACAAGGCCTATGTTGATGCGTTGGCTGGAGACCCTGTCTCTGCCTTTGGAGGTGTTTTAATTTGTAACACACAAATTGATGCGGCTACAGCAAATGAGATTCATTCATTGTTTTGCGAGGTTGTGATTGCCCCTTCTTTTGCTAGTGATGCTATTGAAATTTTAAAAGGAAAGAAAAATAGAATCTTGTTGATACAAAAACAAGTTACACTCTCAAAAACAACTGTTAGAACATGTCTTAACGGAACGTTAGTGCAGGACAGAAATACCATCACCGATACCCGTGAAGGATTAGCATACCCAACAAGCAAAAAACCAACCTCACAAGAGCTGAAAGATTTACTTTTTGCGTCCAAAATTTGCAAGCACACCAAATCAAATACAATTGTACTAGCCAAAAACGGTCAGTTGTGTGCAAGTGGCACAGGACAAACCTCTCGTGTAGATGCCCTAAACCAAGCCATACAAAAAGCAAAAAACTTTAATTTTGATCTTCAAGGAGCGGTGATGGCTAGTGATGCTTTCTTCCCTTTTCCTGATTGTGTAGAAATTGCAGATACCGCAGGAATAACCGCTGTAATACAACCAGGAGGCTCGATAAAAGACCAATTAAGTATCGATTATTGTGATGCAAATAATGTTTCAATGGTATTTACAGCAACACGTCATTTTAAGCATTAAATTTTAGTACATTTGTGTAAGAGTCTAAACAAGAACGTATAATTAAAACACTACAATAACACCCATGGGATTTTTTGATTTCCTTACCGAAGAGATTGCCATAGACCTAGGAACGGCAAACACGCTTATTATTCATAACGATAAAGTAGTAGTAGATGCACCATCTATTGTTGCACGAGATCGTGAAACTGGTAAAATAATAGCCGTTGGTAGAGAAGCAGCTTTAATGCAAGGAAAGACCCATGAAAACATCAAAACAATTAGGCCTCTTAAGGACGGAGTAATTGCAGATTTTGATGCCAGTGAACAGATGATAAATATATTCATTAAAGACATTCCAGCTTTAAAGAAAAAATGGATCACACCTTCACTGAGAATGGTAATATGTATTCCAAGTGGTATTACAGAAGTGGAGATGCGCGCTGTAAAAGAAAGTGCAGAACGAGTTAACGGGAAAGAAGTATACCTAATCCATGAGCCAATGGCAGCAGCCATAGGTATTGGTGTAGATATTATGCAACCTAAAGGTAACATGGTGGTAGACATAGGAGGTGGTACAACAGAAATTGCAGTAATAGCTCTTGGAGGTATTGTTTGTGATAAATCTGTAAAGGTTGCCGGAGATGTCTTTACCAATGATATTGTGTATTACATGCGCACCCAACACAATTTATATGTTGGAGATAGAACCGCCGAGAAAATTAAAATACAAATTGGTGCTGCCACAGAAGATTTAGAACTTCCCCCAGAAGAAATGGCAGTTCAAGGTCGTGATTTGTTAACAGGGAAACCAAAACAAGTAATGACAGGGTATCGTGAAATTGCAAAAGCCTTAGACAAATCTATCCTACGCATTGAAGATGCTGTGATGGAAACCCTATCTCAAACACCACCAGAATTGGCTGCAGATATATACAACACTGGTATTTATCTTGCCGGTGGAGGATCTATGCTAAGAGGTCTTGATAAACGTTTATCTCAAAAAACAGACCTGCCGGTATACATTGCAGAAGACCCTTTAAGAGCCGTAGTTCGTGGAACGGGTATTACCCTAAAAAACCTTGCTAAATACAAGAGTGTTTTAATTGGTAAGGGGTAAGAAATCAAAAATTAAACGAGCCAGTCTTTTTGGAAAAAACAGTTAACTAAAATAGGATCTCTTGACACAATAAATTCATGCAGCAAATTATTTATTTCTTTATCAAGAACAAAAATTTTCTGTTGTTTGCATTATTGTTTTTAATTTCCTTTATTCTAACGCTACAGTCACACTCCTACCACAACAGTAAACTGATAAGTTCTACTAATTTTTTTAGCGCAAAAGTGTACAGTGTAACATCAAATATCACTGAGTATTTTGATCTTAAAGAGCAAAACAAAATACTTTTGGAGCAAAATAGCGTCCTGTTAAAGTTTCAGGCAAATAGCAACACTCCTTTAGGGCAAAAAGCGCTAGATAGTACTTTGTCAAAAAACTTCAAGTTCACAGGCGCCAGGGTGATTAACAATGTGTATGGTAAAACAAACAATCACATCACTATAGATAAAGGCCACAATCACTCCCTAGAGCCTGATATGGGTGTTATTACATCCAAAGGCATTGTGGGCATTATAAATAAAACAAGTGGCAAATACGCAAGGATACAATCTTTGCTAAACACCAAGAGCCAAATTAATGCACAACTAAAAAAATCAAAACATTTTGGGTTTTTAACCTGGAACACACAAAACCCACATGTTGTACAACTTACCGAAATTCCTAAACTAGCACCTATTGCTATTGGAGATACTATTATCACTGGAGGAAACTCTGCCATATTTCCTAAAGGAATTTTAGTGGGCAGGGTTACAAACTACACCCTGGAAAATAACGATAGCTATACTGTTGATGTGAGGCTATTCAATGACATGACAAATCTTAGCCATGTCTATGTAATTAAAAACAAAAACAAGCAAGAGATTATTCAACTTCAATCCAGTGACGATGCAGAATAATCAAATCTTTTTAAATATAATTCGCTTTGCTGTCTTAATGTTGTTGCAGGTCATTGTATTAAACCACATCAATTTTTTAGGATATGTAAATCCATATGCATATCTGATTTTCATACTACTGTTCCCCTTTGATGCAAGCAAGACACTGCTCATTTTCTTAAGCTTCTTATTGGGCCTTAGTATAGATTTATTTTCAGATTCTGGGGGTGTTCATGCCGCTGCCAGTGTACTTGTTGGCTTTTTGCGCCCTATTTTACTGAAATTTTCTTTTGGGGTGAGTTATCAATACAATGCGGTAAAATTAAATAAAGTCACCTTCAAAGAAAGATTATTATACATTACACTTATGGTCTTTATACATCACTTTGTGTTGTTTGGTCTAGAAATTTTTAGCCTGTCTCACATTGTTTTAATCCTAAAATCAACCCTATTTTCTGGAATATTCAGTGTGCTACTTATTTTGTGCATACTACTTTTGTTCAAAACAAAAGAAAACTAGAGAGGCCAAATTAAAGTGTACTACTGAAATACTAAATGAGAAAGTTTTTATTGCTTTTTATTGTTCTTGTTACTGCCCTCGTGTTTACTGGGCGGCTCTTTTACTTGCAAATTTATGACACTTCTTTTGCAAAGCTTTCTGAGAATAATGCAGTAAAAACGGTCTATAATTTCCCGCAAAGAGGATATATCTTTGATAGAAACGGCTCTTTATTGGTGCAAAACCAGCCGTCCTATGATGTAATGGTTATCCCAAGAGAGGTTAAAGATTTGGATACGGTGGCGTTTTGTGAACTGCTTCATATTTCTAAAGAAAAATTTCTAAAAAAGCTTGCTACTGCAAAGCGGTATTCACCTCGTTTGGCCTCGCCAATAATCCCACAACTCACTAAACAAGAATACGCCTCACTCTCTGAAAAGATACATAAGCATCGTGGTTTTTTTATTCAAAAAAGATCCTTAAGAGATTATGAAGTGTCACATTCTGCAAATGTCCTTGGGTACATTAGAGAAGTAGATCAAAACATTATTGATAGAAACCCTGCCTATGAATTGGGAGAAATAATAGGAATGACGGGTATTGAAAAACAATACGAACAAATATTACGAGGCACAAAAGGGGTAAAATACATTCAAAAGGATAGATTCAATAGAGATATAGGCACCTACAAAGACGGGATTTTTGACACACTCCCTAAACGCGGAAAAGACATCACCCTCACTATTGATGCTGCGCTTCAGGCCTATGGAGAAAAGCTATTTACTAACAAACGAGGTGGTATTGTTGCTATAGAACCTTCCTCAGGAGAGATTTTATCTCTTGTAACAGCGCCCTACTATGATCCAGGTTTGTTGGTGGGTAGAGAACGTTCTGAAAATTTCACCAAACTTTATTATGATACCATAGCCATCCCTCTTTTTGATAGAGGGCTTAAAGCGGAGTATCCACCAGGGTCTCCATTTAAAACCCTAACAGCGCTTATTGCAATGCAAGAAAATGTAGTGAGCCTTGATGAAAAAATTGAATGTCGGGGAGGATATTATTACGGAAAAAGAGGACGTAAATTAGGTTGTCATGAGCACAAAAGCCCTATAAACTTGCAAGGAGGAATTGCCAAATCTTGTAACACCTATTTTTGTACCGTTTACAAACGAGTGATTGAAAAATACAACACACCTCAACAAGGAATTGATAATTGGCGAGGTCATTTAACAAGTTTTGGCTTAGGAAACTACCTTGGCTATGACTTGCCTGTTGGTAGTAAAGGTAAAATACCTAGTTCAAAAACATATAATGCCAAATATCCAAACAACAATTGGTATGCAACGGCAACCATATCAAATGCTATAGGTCAAGGAGAGGTGCTCTTAACTCCAATACAGATGGCAAATTTTACAGCTGCAATAGCCAACAGAGGCTGGTGGGTGCGCCCTCATATGATAAAAAACATACAAGATCATGACACTATAGCAAAGGCCTTTGAATACAAAAACAAAACAAGCATAGACCCAAAGTATTTTGAGCCTATTATAGAAGGTATGCATGATGTATATAGAGATGGAACAGCTTCTTTTCTAGAAATACCTGATATAGAAATTTGCGGAAAAACCGGAACTGCAGAAAACTTTAAAAAAATTAATGGTAGTGTAAAACAACTTACCGACCATTCGGTTTTTGTTGCCTTTGCCCCAAAAGACAACCCGAAAATTGCCATTGCTGTTTTTGTTGAAAATGGATATTGGGGTGCGCGTTGGGCAGGAAGAATTGCCAGTCTTATGATAGAAAAGTACATCAAAGGAGAAATCACTAGAACAGATATGGAGGCTTTTGTTTTAAACGGATCTTTGGAAGAGGAGTACAACAAACCTTATGCTGGAAAGCCATTTAAAATCAACCAATAATGGCAGCAATAAAAAACACATTAAAATTTGATTGGATTATCATCCTGCTATTTTTATCCTTGGTAAGCATTGGATGGGTAAATATCTACTCTGCATCATATACTCAATCTGGCGGGAGTTTTTTTGACTTTAGTAATATTTATACAAAGCAGTTGCTTTGGATTTGCCTTAGCTTTATACTTATTGTATTTATTTTAGCCCTGGAGGCAAAGTTTTATGAGCGGTTTTCGAGTATTATTTACCTAGTATCATTAATTACACTTCTTGGACTGTATGTCCTGGGAAATACTATAAATGGTGCCACATCATGGTATTTAATTGGCCCAGCAAGCATACAACCTAGTGAGTTTGCTAAGGCAGCAACAGCCCTAGCCTTGGCAAAATATGTGAGTGATATACAAACCAACATGAACGCTTTTAAAGATCAGCTCAAAGCGTTTCTTATTTTGGCCCTGCCTGCTATATTTATTATTCCGCAGCCAGACCCCGGTAGCGCTTTAATCTATGTTGCGTTTATTTTTCCTTTATATCGAGAAGGGCTCCATTTTGTTTATTTACTGCTTGGGTTTTTTGCCGCCGCTCTGTTTGTAGGAACCCTAGTTGTAGGTGCTCCTTGGATTGGATTTTTAGTGGCACTTATTACCATTGGTATCTTCCTTAGAAATAAAAAACAAAAGCAAAAACCCTCTATTTTTAAATATGCAACCATTGCCTTGGCGTGTATTGGTTTTGCCTTTTCTGTAAGCTACATATTCAATAATGTGTTCGAGCAGCGCCACAGAGACAGATTTAATATTGTACTGGGTAAAGAAATAGACACCAAGGGTATAGGATACAATACCAACCAAAGTGAAATTGCTATTGGCAGTGGTGGATGGTTTGGTAAAGGTTGGACCCAAGGCACACAAACCAAAGGTAATTTTGTTCCAGAGCAACACACAGATTATATTTTTAGTACCGTTGGGGAAGAATGGGGTTTTATTGGTAGCCTAGGGGTGGTCATTTTATTTATCTTTTTAATAATACGGGTACTAGTTCTGGCAGAGCAACAAAAGAGCCAATTTGCTCGGGTGTATGGGTATAGTGTAGGCGCTATCCTTTTCTTTCACTTTTTTATAAATGTGGGGATGGTAACTGGCTTGTTTCCTACCGTAGGGATTCCACTACCTTTCTTTAGCTATGGTGGGTCCGGCTTATGGGGGTTTACTATTTTACTCTTTATTTTTGTAAGACTTGATGCTTCAAACTATTACTACACCTAAAGAGTATTAATTTTTCACATCTAATGCATCTCGAAGGGCATTACCAACCAACATAAATGCAGTTACCAAACTCATAATGGCCAGCCCTGGTATGATTGCCAGATAAGGCTTACCCAAAACAATATAGCTGTAATGATCTTTAATAATACCTCCCCAACTAGGCATTGGGGGCTGGGCTCCAATACCCAAGAAACTTAGCCCACTTTCTATAAGGATTGCACCTGCAAAATTAGCAGCGCTAATGATGATAACTGGCGCCATAATATTGGGCAATATATGCTTTGTAATAATTCTATAATCTGTAAAACCTAAGGCTCTGGCAGCAGTTACATATTGCATTTGTTTTACACTCATCACCTGCCCTCTTACCACTCTAGCAACTTCTACCCACATGGTTAATCCTACGGCTATAAAAACCTGCCAAAAACCCTTTCCAAGAGCCAAGGTAATGGCAATGACTAATAAAAGAGTTGGTATGGACCATGTAACATTAATAATCCACATTATAATGGCATCTACTTTTCCACCAAAATAACCTGCAATAGCACCTAGTGAAACACCTATTATAAGAGATATAAAAACAGCTACAAAACCAATAGCTAAAGAAATACGTATACCAATTAACATCCTGCTAAGCAAGTCTCGGCCGTATTTATCTGTGCCTAATAAAAACGTTTGTTCTTTAATATACCTAGTTGGAATCTGGCTTGATGCCGCAAGATTTGGAAACCGATCAAGTGAAAAATCTTTTGTAAGTCCAGAGCCATCTTCTGTATACTGAGAGATAGAAATACCATTTTGCAAAACACTATAGCCACTTATTGGAATTTCTGTAGTAGCATTTTCATTGCCAAAGAAAAAAGTATAAAACCCTTTTTGCTTTTCTAAGCCAGCAGGTAAAACAAGCATTTTAACTGTAAATCCTGGCGCTTTGGAATGTATAGACAAATGCATTTGATTTGCGTTTTCACTATTATCTGGCGCCAAGCCATAGGCGAAAATTGCCACTAGCACAGCCAAGGTTAAAAACCCAACACTTAGCATTCCCCAAAAGTTTTTACAAAACTTCTGAAAGGCTAATTGTGATAATGATGTAGCTTTTTTCACAAGGTAAATGTAGCAAAACTTAGCCACTTATTAAGCAGAAAAAAACCTGCTATAATTAGTGAATCATAGCAGGTTGTATAAATGATAATGAAAATTAATTTTTTAGTTTTGGTGCATTTCCATTATTAATATTTGCCAGCTTTAGATCTTGCAGAACACTAATTGCCTCCTCAAGGTATACATCTTTAGTTAGGTTTTTATGCCATCTTTTACGTTTCTCAACCAAGGTGGTGTCTTCACGCATCAAAACTAGCTCATCTGGGAGTGAGCGGTAACTTAACTTATTATCATAGGTGTCTAAAGAATCAAATTTATTTACAGCCTGCTTATTTTGATCTATTTGGGCAGTGTAGCCAGTTAAATTTAATGTTACATCCATTTGGTCACGACGCTCTTTAATGTACAAAGCGTTTTGCTCGATAAGTTTTAATTGATTGTTTTGAGCAATTCGTTCTCTACTTTTATCTATGGTTGTCTGGTAATCTATATATCCTTCCCAAAGCTGAAAGCTTGCTGGAGTTATTTTATCATAAGGCAATGGGTTGTCATAATCTCGCTCTCCAACATCAAAATAACTGTACCGATCTGGCATCACCACATCACTTTTAACACCTTCTAATTGAGTAGACCCTCCATTAACTCTATAAAACTTTTGAGTGGTTAGCTTCAAAGCGCCCATATCTCCTTGATCATTTTTACGCAACCATCTATTTAAATCTACCACATTTTGAACCGTACCTTTACCATAGGTTTGTTTGCTTCCAATAATAATAGCTCTTTTATAATCTTGCATGGCTGCTGCCAATATTTCTGAGGCAGATGCAGAAAGCTCGTTTACTAAAATAACAAGAGGGCCATCCCAAATAATAGCGGCATCTTTATCTTCTAACACATCTTTGGTACCATCACTACTTGCAACTTGTACAACGGGGCCTTCTTTAATGAAAAGCCCTGCAATATCTACTGCAGTTCTTAGAGAGCCTCCTCCGTTGTTTCTTAAATCTAACACCAAACCTTCTATCCCCTCTTTTTTAAGGCTAAGAATTTCTTTTTTAATATCTGTGGCTGCATTGCGTTGTTTATAGTCTTGCATGTTAAAATAAAATGCCGGCAAATTAATTAAACCATAGGTGTTGTCTTGTTTGTCAATTATAGTTGATTTTGCATAAGTTTCTTCCAATTCTACAACATCACGTGTAATTATTTCTTCTCTTATAGATCCATCTACTCCTTTTACAGTTAGTATAACCTTTGATCCCTTTGGGCCTTTAATTAGTTTTACGGCATCATCAATTCTCATCCCAACAATACTTACCGGTTCAAGCTCATCTTCTTGTCTAACTTTCAATAAAACATCTCCTACCTCGACGTGCTCACCACGCCAAGCAGGCCCACCACTAATAACTTCTATAACGTTTATATAGTCTTTCTTTTTTTGGAGTCTGGCTCCAACACCTTCTAGTTTTCCAGACATGCGCTGGTCAAAACGATCTCTATCTGGAGGCGCCATATAGTTTGTGTGTGGATCAAACTGCTCCACAATTGTGGTTAAGAAAATAGCAAAATAATCTTTACGTTGCAGATCATCTGTAAAATCATAATACTCCTCTAAGCTAGTTTGTGTAGAGGCTCTAGATTTCTGTTCTAATTGTGTATCTGTTAGGTCTTCATTACCCGAGGCAATGTATTGTTTTGATTGTTTAAGAGCCTCAGCCTTTCTTTTTTCTACGGTTTGTTTTTCTTCTAGAAAATCATAATAGGTAGAGATGGTAGAAAACTTTAATTGTTTTCTCCAACGGGCCTGCAACTCTTTTTTATTGTTTGCATAGCTAGATGCATCGTAATCTACATTGATGGTTTCATCTTTTGTGTAATCAAAAGGAGTGCTCAATGCGTTTTGATAGATTTTTTTTGATTCCTCCATACGCAGTACTAGGCGATCATAAACCAGGTTAAAAAAAGATAAATCTTTCGTTTTTAATTGATCATCAATCTGGAGTTTATACTGCTCAAATTCTTGAATATCTTGCGCTAAAAAATAGCGCTTAATAGGGTCAACCCCATCAATAAATTTGGTGTATACAGCCATAGAAAAAGCATCATCTATGGGCGGGGCATCATAGTGCCATTTTTCAAGAACATAGGTTACCAAATCTATTAAAAGTTTGTCTTTCTCTGGATTATCAAAGTTTTTGGTGGTAAAGCTGCAAGATGCTGCCGCTACAAAAACAGCCAATAAGAGTACTTTAAAATTCTTTTTCATCAGTTGCATAAACTATCTTTTTAAATCAGGTTAAAAATATATAAAAAACCATGCCAAGCCTCTTTATAATTCCTATTTTTTTGTTAATAGATGTATAAAAATTGTTATTTTTCTAGATGGTTATACATACAATTAATAACTGTATTTTTGTAGGACAAACACAGGATCAATGAACGCAAAAAAACCATTAATTTTAGTTACTAATGACGATGGCATTACAGCCCCTGGAATTAGAGCACTCATTGAAGTAGCAACTACTTTTGGAGATGTTGTGGTGGTAGCTCCAGATGCACCCCAAAGTGCAATGGGTCATGCCATAACTATTAACGATACGATATACTGTAATAGTATATTAATTGACAAAGATGCTCCTCAAAAAGAATATTGCTGTAGTGGCACTCCCGTAGATTGTGTGAAAATTGCCATTAACGAATTACTGGACAGAAAACCAGATTTATGCCTAAGTGGCGTAAACCATGGCAGTAATTCTTCTATTAATGTAATATATAGCGGTACCATGAGCGCAGCTGTTGAGGCAGGAACCGTTGGTATTCCATCTATTGGGTTTTCTTTACTAGACTATTCTCTAGAGGCAGATTTTGAACCTGCAAAAAAATACATCAAGCTAATGGTTGAAAAATGTCTTGCTCAGGGGCTCCCCTCTGGAGTTGTACTTAATGTAAACATCCCTAAACTACCGCAAGAGAAAATTAAAGGTGTAAAAGTGTGCAGACAAGCAGATGCGTATTGGCAAGAAAAATTTGACAAAAGAACAAGCCCACTTGGCAGAGATTATTACTGGCTCACAGGAGAGTTTATAAATAAAGACAAAGGCGAAGACACTGACGAATGGGCACTTGCCAATGGATACGTATCTGTGGTTCCAGTACAATTTGATTTAACAGCTCACCACGCTATAAAAGATATTAATACCTGGGATTTATAGATGAAAAAACAAATAATAATAGGCTTTCTAACCGGGATCATTGCAAATGCAACAGGAGTTGGCATTTGTGTAGTCATCATATCCTTTTTAAAAGGAACGAGTATTTCAGAAGTTTTTGATTTTTACTTAAAAACTGGAAATGCGTGGGCAGTATTAACATTGGGGGCTTTACCAAACCTGGTATTGTTTTTTTGTTTTTTAAAGTTTGATAGAGATTACAGAGCTAGAGGTGTTGTAATGGCTACATTTATTGCAGCTATTTCAGCATATGTACTATATTTTAATTAATTTTTGTTTCTGAAATTTTAGAACAACATACTATATGAAGTATTATATCATTGCGGGAGAAGCCTCAGGAGATTTGCACGGTGCAAACCTAATCAAATCAATAAAGGCTAAAGATTCAAAAGCTAGTTTTAGGTTTTGGGGTGGAGATTTAATGCAACAACAAACCCAAGGTCTGGTAAAACATTACAGAGATCTTGCCTTTATGGGTTTTATTGAAGTTCTATTTAACCTAAGAACTATTTTTAAAAATATTTCTATTTGCAAAAAAGACATTACAGCCTTCCAGCCAGATGTAATTATCTTTATAGACTATCCTGGATTTAATTTACGTATTGCCAAATGGGCAAAGAAAGAAGGTTTCAAAACACATTATTATATCTCTCCTCAAATATGGGCCTGGAAAGAAGGAAGAATTAAAGACATAAAAGCAGATGTGGATGTCATGTATGTTATCCTTCCCTTTGAGAAAGACTTCTACCAAGACAAACATAATTTTCCTGTACATTTTGTTGGACACCCACTTATTGACGCCATTGACAATAGAGAACAGACAAACAAAGAAGCATTTGCCAAACTCCATGGACTAGACCAAAGACCTATTATTGCGCTGCTGCCAGGAAGCAGAAAGCAAGAGATATCAAAAATGCTGCGTATTATGCTATCTATTACAGATACCTTTGAAGACTACCAATTTGTGATAGCGGGAGCCCCAAGTCAAGACGCATCATTTTATGCACCTTTTTTAAACAAGCAAAACATACATTTACTGTTAAACAAAACCTATGATTTACTTTCGGTATCGCATGCTGCAATTGTTACCTCAGGAACAGCTACCCTAGAAACAGCACTCTTTAAAGTACCGCAAGTTGTTTGCTACAAAGGAAACGCAATATCTGTGGCCATTGCAAGACAGGTTGTTAAGCTTAAATATATTTCTCTAGTAAACCTTATTCTAGACAAAGAAGTGGTTACAGAGCTCATCCAGGGAGATTTCAACACCCAGCGTTTAATTAAAGAGCTTACCAAAATTCTAGACAAAGACAATAGAGTATCATTGCTTAAGTCTTACGATGCCTTAGAGCAAAAATTAGGAGGAATAGGCGCCAGTGACACCACTGGGCAGCTTATCGTTGACGCGCTAAAATAAAGGGCTACAATCTTCCTAATAACAAATTTGCGCAACCCAAAACAAAGTAATGTATAGATTTTTAGTACTTTTAAAAAAACTCCCAAGGTTATAGGTTTTTCGCGCCTATAGATTGAAACACTCCAACCCGTTTATAATTACAACCGCCTTAGCATTTGCTATAGGTATTGGTATTGGTTTTTTTAAAGCCGACTCCCTCCCACTGCTACTACCAGTAGTATGTTTGCTATTTGTGGTACTAGCTGTTTTTTGGTTTACAAGCAGAAATAGTTTTTACAACAGCCCTTGGTTTGGCGGGGTACTAAGTCTATTTTTTATAGCCTTGGGTTGTTATAAGTACCAAATCACAGTTCCTAAATTTCAGCAACAGCATTACATACATGCCCTAACCCAGCAAAGACCTCTTGTACAACTACAAATTAAAGAAATCTTAAAGCCAGACACCTATAATTACAAATACAGGGCGGCCACACAAGCCCTAGACGGAGTTTCGTGCAAAGGGGATATAGTTTACCTAATTACCAAAGACAGTCTAGCAAAACCACTTGCTATTGGTGACAGGGTTATATTAAATGAAAAATTAACTCCTGTAGTTGGGCCAAAAAACCCTTACCAGTTTAACTATGCAGCTTATTTAAAAAATCAAGGCATATACCATGAAATTCGTAGCAGCTATTGTGAGATTTTAAAACTAGAGCCAGCTACATCTTCTTTAAAAGGATATGCAGAAAAATTTAGAAACTACTGCATTTACAAACTAGCACAAACAAGCATTTCTCAAAAAGAACTAGCTGTCATACAGGCATTAATTTTAGGACAAAAAAAAGCCTTAGACAAACAACTATACCAAAGTTATGCAGCTGCAGGAGCCGTACACATATTAGCAGTTTCTGGATTACACGTAGGCATACTATATGCTATATTACTGACACTACTAGCTCCCGTAACTAGACTTGAAAAAGGAGAAATTATTCGTAGTATTACTATTGTTTTGAGCTTGTGGTGTTACGCCCTTGTTACAGGATTATCTGCCTCAGTGTGCAGAGCTGTTACCATGTTTAGTTTTTTTGCTTTTGCGCAAGCTTTAGGTAGAAAAACCAGTACTATCAATACCCTGAGTTTATCATTTATATGTTTGTTAATGTACAATCCTTTGTATGTATTTCAGGTTGGGTTTCAATTAAGTTACCTAGCGGTTTTGTCAATTATTACAATACAACCCAAACTTGCAAGCTATTACACACCTAGTAATACACTAACCAAACTACTATGGAATACCATGACCGTTACCATTGCTGCGCAAATTGGCCTTGGGCCATTGAGTATCTATTATTTTAATCAATTTCCAGGATTATTTTTCATTACCAACATCATTGTATTGCCTTTACTTGGAGTGGTATTAAGTATTGGGTTTGTGATAGTATTTCTTGGAAGTTTTAATATCCTGCCAGATAGTATGGCAAAAATATATGGAGGCATGATAGCCATACTCAATGATTTTATTACCTGGATAGCCGCGCAAGATGCCTTTTTATTTAAAGAGATTTCTTTCCCTAAGCTGTTTTTATTTATGAGCTATGGTGTTATTATCTGCCTATTATTGGTATGCAGAAAATGGAATTTAAAGAACCTGATGTTTTTCCTGGGATCTTGCGGAGTTACCCTAGGTATCTTAACTACAATGAAGGTGTATCCAACACCGGGGCACCTTATTGTATTTCACAAATACAAACAAACACTTCTAGGGGTTAAACAAAAACACCAAACAACTTTGTTTGTTCCAGATAGTATAACTCCCGCTTTGGCTAGTCTCATTTCAAGTTACAAAACAGCAAATTACAACAGCAGTAGTGCACAAGAAAAATTACCTACGGTGTTTACCTATAAAGAGACACCTGTTTTAATTTTGGATAGTGTTGGGGTATTTCCAAAAGCCTTACAAAAACCAATTGTTGTATTAACGCAAAATACGCAAATACATCTAGGGCGTTTTATAGATAGTGTATCGCCCGGGCGTATCATAGCAGATGGAAGCAATTATAAAAGCTACGTAGATCGCTGGAGGCAAACATGCATTGAAAAAAAAATCCCTTTTCATAGCACCTATGAAAAGGGAGCTTTTATATGGCAATAAGTATTACTTAGGTTTAAAAGTACCTTTAAAATTCTTTTGATAAATTTCCCACTGTGCTCTGGTGGTTATTTCCTTGTATTTATCTGTAGCAATCATTTTTAAAAACAGTTCTAGCTCCTGAGGTGTTTGATACCCAACTATAGACTGAATTAATGTCCCGTCACTCTCAAAAAACGTCAAACTAGGATATCCTTGAAGCTTTAATGCGTCTGCAAAAAAATGAGTAGCATTTCTCCCTCGTTTAGCCTCTCTGTAATTTGGGTTTGTGTAGGTAAACCCCTGATATGTGATTGGGTCCTTACCCTCTGCATTAAACTTTACAGGATAAAAGTGCTTGTTTATATAGGCAATCACATCTGGATTACTAAAGGTGTTTTTATCTAGCAGTTTACAAGGGCCACACCAGGTGGTATAAACATCCATAAATATTTTTTTGGGTGTTTGTTTTTGGGCAACAAGCGCCTTATCCATAGACATCCAGGCTATTTCTTGAGCTGTTAAGGCTACTGTGGAAATTAAAAAAACGAGTACTAAAAGTGCTTTTTTCATAAACTATAATAAACAAAAAACGTTCCGTAAATGGAACGTTTTTTATGAGTGTAAATTGTGCTGTTAGCGAACTCCATGCATTAATTTCTTAATAACAGGATATAATGCAGCAGACAAAACACCAAGTCCTATTGCAACAGCTGTTAGTAACCAGAAAAAGTAACTTAATCCTTCTGACTTAGCAATACCCTCTGAGGCTTCTCCAAAAACACCAGCTAACTTCATACCTATGGCCACCGCTAGGTACCAAATACCGAACATCATTGCTATCATTCTTCCAGGTACTAACTTACTAACATAGGAAAGTGCTACTGGCGAAATACATAACTCACCCATTGTATGGAAAAAATACACTAAAATCAACCATATCATGCTTACAGATGCGGTTTTAGCACCTGCAGGAATATCTGCTGCTCCAATAGCAACACATGCCATACCAATACCAAGTAAAACCATTCCTATTGCATATTTCATATTAGCGTTAGGGTTATATTTACTCTCCCACCATTTTGAGAACAGAGGAGCCATTGCTATAATAAATAAAGAATTTAACACACCAAACCAAGAAGCGGGTACCTCTGCAATTTCTTTTTGAAACTCTGTGTATAACATCCATAGAGCAATAATCCATATAATGACAAAACTTAATCCCAAAAATATATTTGATAATGCATATTTTGAGAATGTCTTCTTAAACAACAACCATAATACCCATGTAATGATACCTAGAGGGATTATTGTCATTAATGAATTAATAACTTTAAAGATTAATGCGGTATCTCCCTCTAAAACTCTTTGTGTGTAATCTCTAGCAAAAATTGTTAAAGAACTAGGGGCTTGTTCAAAAATTGCCCAGAAGAAAATTGTTATAAATGCAAAGAAAACAACAGCAATCATACGATCTCTTATAATTCGCGTATATTTTGGGATTCTTATAAACAACAACATTATGAACAAGATCAATGCAAAAATTATGATGATGTTTGGACCAGACATACCAAAAGCCTCAAAATTAAAAAGGTTGTACTTTCCATCACTAATTTTAGCTACGGGATCATTTAAAATCCAAGCTAAACCAAGTACAGAAGAGATAGCAATTAAAGTTAACTGAAATGGCGTAAATGGATTTAATTTGTTTTCATCTAAGGAGGTGTCTATTGTTTCATCAATTTCCACAGAAGGTTTTAACCCTATACTCCCAAAAATATCCTGAGCAAACCAAAATTGCAACAAGCCAAATAACATAAAGATTCCAGCCACACCAAATCCCCAACTCCAACCTATTGTTTCTCCTAAGTATCCACAAAGTAAAATTCCTAAAAATGCACCAGCATTAACTCCCATATAAAAAATGGTATAAGCTCCATCTTTCTTCTCAGGTTTATCAGCATACATTTTAGAGATAATTGAAGTCATATTTGGTTTAAAAAAACCACTACCAAAAACAAGTAATGTCAACCCAGTATATATAAAAAAAGGTGTTTCAATTGCCATCGCTCCATGACCTAAAGTCATAAGTAAGGCCCCTATAACAACTGCCCATCTATACCCAATTTTCTTGTCTGCCATATATCCACCTAATAATGTGGATAGATAAACTAATGATGTATATGTACCAAAAATAGCAAAAGCGTGTTCTCTTGGCCAGCCCCAACCACCATCCATTAGGGATGCGGTAAAAAACATAACCAATAATGCTCGCATACCATAATAAGAAAAACGCTCCCACATTTCAGTAAAAAATAGCACAAACAAACCAGCTGGGTGTCCTATAACTTTGTCTTTAAATAGGTTTTCAATCTGTCTCTTATACACATCTGACGCTGCCGACGAAGAGGATAGTGGAGATCTC
>OJIO01000521.1_pt1 | contig 24254 bp, 18 predicted proteins | sample 1595621 | NCBI WGS metagenome assembly OJIO01 (sample SAMN05416776, study PRJEB24817) | seawater metagenome | isolation source: Sea water | place: Canada:Atlantic | collected 2013-07 | reverse complement strand
ATTTTGAAGAAATTGATACTTTTCGGAGTGGACTCAAGTATTATTTAGAAATTATTCCATTTATTAATTCGTGTTTTATATTTCTTATTATCAAATTTCCACCCTTTACTTGTTCTTGATCTTTCGAGCTCTTCTTCTAATTCTGGATTCAAAAAATCAGCAAAAAAATTGATACCCAATAGCTCTTCCAATTCATCAATACTGATAATATATTCCTGGATTCTTTTCTCACTTCGTTCGTTTGGCATTAGAAAAGCGACAGCCTTTTTATCTGATCCTTTTATATCCAACACTATCTTATAAAACAGATCAGGTACAGACACTTCATTTCTACCTATTTGTTTGATGATATGGCCCTCTTTAAGAACTGGTCCTGAGACGATGTATAGTTCGTCATTGTCATATGCCCAGTTACGCACTGTTTCTTCAAGTTCTCTCCATATACCACCATTAAATTCTTTTAATTGTGGTGACATATTACTCATGTAAAAGGATTCTCTCATGGCTTCTTCACTAAATGCCATGTCTCCTGCTGGAGCAAGGTGGCCTCTTGTGTATCCAGATCGAGTATAGTCATTATGATAAGCTGAGGTGCCTTCGATTGATTTATCTGGGTTGAATTTTTTTGCTCTTTTTACTCTTTTTTTGCGTAAGTTATCTTCAGTAAGTTTATAAGCGACCCATTCGGCTTGTTCATGTTCTTCACTATAAGATAAGGTGTAATACTTATGTTCAACCACTTCACCAGTAGTAGATTCTGGAAAGTACGATTTTACTGCTCCTTCTATTTTCTCGTCTGATAGAGTGATGTCTTGACTATTATTAGATGTGCCTTGTTTTGTAGACCACGAATCAATTTTTACCTGAGATAGAACATATAAGATAACTAGTATAAATACCAGTCCAATTATCAATCTGAAAATATTCATCTTTCCAGATAAGAAGGCTCCTTTGCCTATTGGGTCTTTTACTTCTTGTTTGCTATGATTTGTTCTAAATTTAGCCACTTTATTGATTTAATTTCATGAAAAACGCTTTATCACATCTTGGAGTTTTATTTTCAAATGTTTTTTCCTCAAACCCCATTTTTTGATAAAGATGTATTGCTTCAACTAACGGGCTTGCTGTCTCAAGTTCTACTTTTTTATATCTATTTTCTTTGGCTATTTGAAGAAGATAACCAACCATCCATTTGCCTAAACCTCTTCCTCTTGATTCAGGAAGCGCGTACATTTTTCTTATTTCAGCACACGCTTTCGTTATTGGAGTAAGGGCAAATGTAGCAACGATTTTTGAACCATCTTCTATGATTCCAAAAAAGCCGTCCTGATAATTTGATTCTAGGTCAAATAAGTCTTTATCCGTCGTCGCAGGCTCTGGTTTAAGACCATATTCAATTAAGACACTGAATATTAGTTGCTGTACTTCAGCACAATCATCATTCGTAGCTTTTCTGACTGTAAAGTCTAAATGAATTGGTGGTAAAGAAGGATTAATTGTCATTTTGTTTGTTAATTTGGTGTCAGAAGCGATTTACTTTATCCGCTCAATGTATGTATATGATTTTTAGATTCAAAATATTGCTTTGTTGTTTAGGATTATTATTATTATTTACCAATGACTCTATTGGTCAATCTTCTAATTTTTCAATAGGAGGAGCTCATACGCTTTCATTGGGTAGTGCAGGTACCATGTTTACAGGTATAGAGTCTATATATACCAATCCAGCTGGACTTACTGAATTAGAGCAATACGGTTTTGATGTCAGCTATGATCGTAGATTCAACCTAAATGAACTGGCTACAGTTTCGATAGCGGGTGCAAAAAAGCTTGGGAAAAATGCAATTGGAGTTTCTGTCTCAAGGTTTGGTTATGCAGCATATTCCGAAAGTAGAGCTGGTCTAACATATGCCAGGAAACTTTTTGATAAAGTATCAATAGGTGGTTCTTTTCACTATCTAGGTTACAATGTCGAAAATTATGGTAGTGCTTCCCGATTCACTTTTGACATTGGGCTCCAATCAGAAATCAACGATAAGTTATCTATAGGTGCTTACATATTTAATCCTGCATCAATATCAATTACAGATGAACAAGATGTACCTTCTAGAATGGGAATTGGATTAAGATATACTGCTTCTTCTAAAGCGCGTATTTATCTTGATATATCGAAAACGATAAATAGAAATCCAGAATTTAAATTTGCAGTTGATTATCAATTAGTAGAATCATTCTCTTTAAGAGGAGGTGCGAATATTTCTCAGTCTAGCTTACATTTTGGTCCTGCATATCATTTGAAGAACGGACTTTCAATAATTGGCGGTTATTCATTTGATAATCGATTAGGCCATTCTACAGGCTTGAGCATTTCTTATGTTAGATAAATATATATTTACATCTTCTTGTCAGCGTCTTAAAGCAAATCTAAAAATCAAGTGGTTTGCCTAGCAATTACGTAGATCAGTGCAGAGAATTATAGATTATCGGGCTGAATCCAGCGATTCCGCGATTCAAGCAATTCAGCAATTCAGCAATTCAATCGATTCAAGCGATTCAGCAAAGTAAATAAGATCTAAAAAAAGGGCCTGCCCGAAATTCTTTTATCTCAGACAGGCGGCTCCCATTTACGAATAAAAATACAGTTGTTCTTATGAGTTAATTTAAACTCTTTTTTTTCTTTATTGGTTATATGATATTCACTTCAACTTTTACATTGCAATTTCCTATCCAATTTTGATCTAGTTAATTTAACTAGATCTAAAAGTCAAATTTAAATGTTGCGCAATGTAAATACTTTTTGTAATAAAATCTTGTAAAACTTACATTTTGCAAACTAGCTCTTAATGGCGTACATTATAATTTTCTATAAGCTTATTTACTAGACCCATGTATTTAAGGGCTTAGAAGGCTTTCAATGATAAGACTCTTATTGAGGTAAATTCGCTGCTTTTTAATTAAAATTTATATCGGATACCTGTAATCAATCCGACAGTTGTGTATTTCTCATCAAGAGGATAATCAGATTTTGTAGTTGATCCAAGGCTATATTTAATGTTAGGTTCTAAGATAATATCAAAAGTTTTATTCAATACATAATGCATTCCGAATGAAGCGTAGAGCGATGCTCCAGCTTCTTTTTCATAAGCAACATACCTGTTTTCAGCTCCTCTGGTAAAATTAGCAACATTACCATTTGGTTCTAGAAATTTGCCTTCAGCTGTAAAGGTCATATTAAATAGAATTCCAGCATTTATATTGTAATAAAATGGACCATATCCTGCCATTTCATAACTAAAAAGTAGGGGGATATCTACATATGTATAAGTATTAGTAATCGATGTAGTATTTGGTGTTGGGAAAGTGTCCATACTCATACCATCATTTTCAATATAGCTAAATCCACGTCGAACTTTGCTGATATTAAATCCTGTCTTTAACCCCATTCCACTAGGAAATGTGAAGCCAAATCTTCCGCCTATAGAGTATGAGTATTTTGTGCTTTCACTGTCTGATCTTAATTGTTTCAGATTGTCAGATGTTGTCCCACCGCCAGTTAGAGATTGCATAGCAAAATCGTGAGATACGTATAAGTCGACTTGTATGCCGAGTTTATTATTCACAAAAGATGGACATTCTGTAGCTGCAAGAGCAAAATGGCTTAGAGAATTATCTTTTTTTTTAAAACTGCAGAGAAAGGTAATGGGATATTTTCTAAAGGTTCAATAATTCTTAATAATGCTCCAGCATTTAATCCTTCAGAATTTATAAAAACATTGTAAGTAGTTTCAGAATTTTTTGTGCCCTTAACTAGGTCGGATTTTTCTATGATTGATCCATCGTCACTAATATATGACTTAGTAATAACAAGACTAGCTGGCTTATTGTGTTGATTATCAATGTTTAATCCTTCACTTACACTTGTGTTTACATTAGGTTCTTTAAATGTAGAAGCTGTAAAAGTTTTTCTTATTGAAGATTTAGTAACCGTTTTATTTTGGAGGGATATATTTTTTTTCAGTTTAGGGGATTCAACGTTATCGTTTGACTCTGGTTGATCAACTGTTGAAGCAGTTATCAAATTATCTGACAATGCAAGAGTTTGGGAAAAAGACAACGGTGTTTGAGTCTCGTGAATTTGTGTTTCTGAAGCCAATGGGATATTGTTAGATTTGGCGGCTTGGTAATTCGTAAAAAGGAGATAAGCTAATACTCCTATTATTAGAGTCATAATTCCAGCAAACCAAAACCATAAGATGGAACGTGCTGACTTCTTTTCTAATGCAGGAGCAATTTTTTCCCACATACCATCAGGCACAGTTGCTTTTTGGTTGTACAATTTGTCTCTAAATACTTTGTCGATGTGCTTCATACAGCAATTTTTTGTAAATCTTCAATTTTCCGTTGCAACATTCTACGTGCTTTCACCAATTGAGATCTGGAAGTGCTTACTTCTACTTTAAGCATTTCTGCAATCTCTTTGTGGGAATATCCTTCTATTGCAAATAGGTTAAAAACTATTCTATATCCTTCTGGTAAATCGTTGACTAGCGTCATAAGATCGTCCACAGATAGTTTAGAAAAAACCTCTGGGGCTAACTTGTTATCTTTTTCTTGGTAATCTTCTAGGCCGATACTTTCATTCTTAAAAGACATCTTAGCGATACTTTTAAGTGATGTGTTGACCATTATTCTTCGTATCCATCCTTCAAAAGAACCTTCGCCTGTGAATTTCGAAAGATTAGTGAATACTTTAATAAAACCTTCTTGGAACATGTCTTCCGCTTCAGCTCTGTGTCGGGCATAACGATTGCACACCGCCAACATTTTGGCAGAATACATATCAAAAAGATCCCTTTGAGATGTTCTATCTCCTTTTAAACTCCGTTCTATAAGGTCTCCTTCTGTCAAGCTATTAGGCTTTAGTGGTGACATCAAGAATTGCTTTTCTATGACTAAGACCTCCTAATATTGTGTTTCGCTGCCTCAGGTTCATAATTTTTCTGCATAAACAGATTAAAAAGCGCAATGTAAACATAATTAACGTCAATTCTATATGATCAAATGAAGATTTTATACCATAATAATTTGTGATTGTTAATAAAGACAAAATCATTATATGAATTACTCTGATTGTCTTTTCTTTTAATAAGAGTTGTATGTTTGTTCCTTTTTGTTATTTAAGAATGATTAGTTTTTTTCATTATTCTAAAGTTCAAAAGATATCCTTTCATTAAAATTATTATTGAAAAGCAATATGACAAGAATGAAGATTAAATATGCAATACCGTTTTTGGCCTTTTTTTGTATGTTTTTTATAGCATGTGAAGAAGAGGCTATAATCCCTCCCTCAGTTTTTACAGAAGAGGTAGTGTTTTCTAGCGGGGAGAAAGTAATATTATCAGGAAGAATACTTTCTAATGAAGATGTATCCCTTGAGGATCATGGGTTTCAAATTTCTGAATCAGCTGACTTTAATTCTAATTTGATAGTTTCACTTGGAGAAAGATTAGTTCCAGGACGATTTGTTAGTGAATACAGAGACCTAGATATTCAAACAGATTATTTTATCAGATCTTACATTTTATTAAATGGTGAAACTATAATTGGAAATACATTATTGTTTTCAACATTGAAGCCGAAAGTGATTGATTTTTCACCTAAACAGGGTGTTCAGAATAATAAGATAATAATAGAAGGTGTAAATTTTACCGAAGATGCTTTTGTTCTATGGAATGGAGATAAACTCAATGTGAATAGTGTAACAGAAGAGTCGTTTATTGAATTCACAGTTCCTAGCATCAGTGATTTACCTTATGCTGAAATTCAATTGGTAAATCAATCAGATACCATACAAATAGTAGATAGATTTGAATATATAATTGGAGAATGGTCTGATGGAGGATTATTAGATGATCCATTTAAGAATATTGAACATATCTATTTCGAGGATGAAGACAATTTCTATTATGGTTTAGGATTGTCAACAGAAGTATCTGGTCCTTCTCAAAAACTATTTAAACTCAATAAAGAAACATACACAAGGACAGAAATATTTTTCACAGGAGTGGTACCAGTAGGAGGCTTCTACACTAAGGACGGATTTTTTGGAAGTGGAAGCGTTGGCGTAGTTAAGAATTCAGATCTTAGTTTGAATCTCCTAAATGGATTTTATAGATATCTGGACGATGAGATTATTCAACTTGCAAATAGTCCAGTATTATTATATCGAGCTGCCGCTATTTCAACAGAGGACGCTGTATATTTATATGGAGGCGAAAATCAAGATAGAATTCCAAATAGTGTAATTTACAAATATACTATAGCTACTGATGATTGGTCAGAAATTGGAATGTCACCAAAAGCTCCATCAAAGAGTTTTCCATATTTTGCTATCGGTAACGATCATTATTTCATCTTCGAAGATGGGTCTATGATGAGTCATGATATTATTTTAAATACATGGAGTTCTAGAGCCAACTTTCCAAATGAAGTAGAAAGAGATGGAATTGCACTAGAACTTAATGGAAATGCTTATGTAGGGTTGCAGGATATATCGAGAAGAGTATTCGAATACATAGCCAACGAAAACCGATGGAAAAAGTTGAAAACCATATCTGACATTAACCCATCCATTACACTAGGATCTTGGGTGAATAATGATATGATAACTATAATGCGTGCAAATTTTGGTGTAGGTGAAACAAGGTTTTTCTGGACACTAGATCCTAAAGCATTTTAGACCAACAAACAAGAAAGAATGACAATATTAAATAAATTACAACCACTATTTATTCTTCTACTTTGTGCAATATCATCATATGCACAGATTGAAATAGGCGAATCGGGTAGTGGCGAAGGACCACATGACATAATAATAAATATCACAGATGCTGATAATAAAGACGCATTAATTGGTGCCAATGTTATTATTAAAGATACTGGAGCAGGAGATGTTGCTGATGAAAGGGGGAGAGTAAGATTGAAACTCAAATCGGGAACACATACAATGCAAGTATCATATATAGGATACATTGAACAAGAAGTAATAATCTCCGTTTTAGGGAAGGGGAGCTTGAGAGTAAAATTACAACCTGATGCTGAAACATTGGATGAAGTAATAATTTCGTCAGAAGGTGCCGATCAAAATGTTAGGAACACAGATGTAGGTAAACAAGTCATGAGTATTGCTACGATTGAATCTCTTCCTCCATTTGTTGGTGAAGCTGATATTTTGAAGAGTATTACCTTACTTCCCGGAGTGAGTTCAGTAGGAGAAGCTTCTGCTGGATTTAATGTTAGAGGAAGTAATTCTGATCAAAACCTAATATTGCTAGGTGGTGCACCATTGTATAATCCTTCGCATCTTTTCGGATTCTTTTCTGCTTTTAACACTGATTTGATTCAGGACATCAGTATATATAAAGGTGGGATTCCAGCAAATTATGGGGGAAGAGCTTCTTCTATTGTAGACCTGAGATACAAAAGAGGAAATCAAGATAAATGGGGAGGGAAGGCATCATTAGGTCTTGTGTCTGCAAAAGTGTCTGCTGGAGGTCCAATTATGTCTGACAAGTTAACACTCATGGTGGCAGCTAGGAAGTCATATAGTAACTGGATTTTGGGATCAGTAAGTGACCGTCAGGTGAGTAATAGTAGTGCTGATTTTTATGACGCTAATGCTATCCTAGATTATGATATTTCTGATGACTTTTCTGTTAGGTACGCTTTTTATAGAAGTAAAGATGAATTTTCATTAGCGAGTGATACTTCATTTAATTGGGCCAATCAAAATCAAACGCTTACGTTAAGTAAAGGATTTGGAGAAAATTTGATAATGGAATTTTCAGCGGTTGATGCTCAGTATAATTACAGTATTGTAGATAATAGTCCATTCAGTAACTTTACTCTTGATTCTAAAATAAAGGACAGAGGATTAAATTTTGGAACGAAATACACAATATCTGATGGTAATGAGATCTCTGTAGGTGCACAAACAAAATTCATAACTATAAATCCAGGGGACTTAAACAAAATCAATCCAGAATCTCCGATAGACCCTTTCTCTGTTAATTCTGAAAAAGCACAAGAGTCAGGAATCTATTTTCAACATAATTTAGAGGTAGGAGATTGGCTTGGTCTTTCCTATGGAGTAAGGTATTCGGATTTTAGATTTATAGGACCGAATAGCGTACCAGTCTATGACCCTCTTCTACCTCGGAGTGAAGAAAACATTCTTTCTTTTGATGAATATGGAGATGGAGATGTAATCAAAACTTTTAATGGACTAGAGCCAAGAGCATCAGTTAGATTATCACTCTCAAAGAGCTTTTCTTTCAAAGCTGGATATAATAAAATGTTTCAGTACATTCATCTAATATCAAATACAACAACTATTGCTCCTACGGATACTTGGAAATTGTCAGACCCATACTTGGAACCTCAAGAAGTAAGTCAATACACAGCAGGCCTTTTCAAAAACTTCAATGATAATTTAATAGAAACATCAGTAGAAGTATTTTATAAGGATTTGAATAATATTCTTGATTATAAAGATGGTGCTACTTTGTTACTTAATGATAATTTAGAATCAGCATTGCTCAATGGAAAGGGAAGAGCATACGGGATTGAATTTTATCTGGAGAAGAAAAAAGGTGATTTCACTGGATGGTTAAGTTATACTTATTCACGAAGTGAGCGAAAGGTAGTTGGTTCTTTCCCTGAAGAAATAATCAATAAAGGAAACTGGTATCCTGCTAATTATGATAAGCCTCACACGTTGTCACTAGTAGGAGGCTATAAACTAGGAAAAAGAACTAAAGTATCTTCAATATTTACTTACAGTACAGGTCGGCCAGCTACTTATCCAGAGGCGAAATTTAACTATCAAAACGGTTCCAATATTGCCTATTACGATGAGAGAAATGGTTTTCGAGTTCCAGCATATCATAGACTGGATTTGAGTTTGACATTTGGTTGGGATACAGCTAATAGATGGCTGGCTGGTGATTGGGTATTATCAGTATATAACTTATACGGAAGGAAAAACACTTTCTCAGTATTTTTTGATGATGTAGCTGGAGCACCTCCTCAAGCATTCAGATTATCTATTCTAGGTATTCCGTTTCCATCATTGAGTTACAATATTGAGTTTTAAAAGAGTTGTCGCAGCCAAAAAATAAAGAAGAAAATGAAAATATTAAAATATATAGTTTGTATTTGTATGGTTTCAATTGTTTGCCATTCGTGCATTGATGAATTAGAGATTGATACAGAAACAAAAAGAAATCTCTTAGTTGTCGAAGGAGGAATTACAACAGCATTTGGTCCACATGAAATTTTATTGTCAAAAAGTGCAAAATATGGATCTATATTAGTTGATGAAGTAAAGAAGGAGAAAAATGCAACTGTCTACGTTAGAAATCAGAATGGAGATCAGGAATTTTTAGAGGAGGGTAATGATGGAAGTTATTTTACAAGTGCAAATTTTGCAGCTAATGTAGGTGATGAATATTCATTGGTAATTACATTAGCAAATGGAGAGCGATACATATCAACTAAACAGAAAATTTTACCAGTCCCTTCAATAGATTCTCTTGTTCTGGTTTGGAAAAAACAACCTTCATTAAGTGATATCCAATTTAATTCTGGTGTGGAGGTATATGCTCAATGGAATGATCCAGAGGACGTAGCTAATTTCTATCAATGGAAAACAGGCGGAGTGTATAAAATTAATACTCGACCAGATCTTCATGTAGCCCGTAACTTTTTTGGTAATCCCGTTCCAGATCCTTTGGACTGTTGCGAAACTTGCTTTGTATATGAGACTAACAATGATTTGAATATTTTTAAAGACAATCTTACAAATGGAAATACGATCACGGAAAAGGTAGGATACATCGAAGATGATGGAGGACGGTTTATGGAGAAATATTTAGTCGTAGTTCAGCAACTTTCATTAACTAAAGAAGCCTATCAATTCTATGAGTTGCTAAATAATCAATTGAGTATTCAGGGCGATATTTTTGATCCACCACCGGCAAAGGTTGGTAGTAATTTTATCAATCTTGACAATCCTGATGAAGATGTAATAGGCTTCTTCACAGCGAGTGATGTAAAAACGGACAGCATATTTATTGATAATGACTTAATAGAAGAGAGACAACCTGTCAGACAAATTAACGATGATTGTAGAATCTTACCGAATAGTACTGTTAATGTTCCTCCTTTTTGGAATTAAGATATATACTATATTAGAAAAGGAAAAGATTGAAGTAATTCTAAATCTTGTTAGTAATAGAAAAAGCTCATTTGGAATATATCCAAATGAGCTTTTTTATTGATTAGCAAAGAATAATCTGATTATTCTTCTTCAGAAATGATAGCATCATCAATCATTTCATTTCCATCGCCATCATGGTCTGTAAATCCTGCAGCTTTTGATATTTTCTTTTTAGGTGTTGCAGTTACGTTCTCATTAATCTCTATTTTCCCTTCAGAGAAAGCACCGTGATCACCATCAGCGAACTTCGCAGCTTTACTGAAGAAATCATCCGTTCCATCAAGCAGTGAGTCACCAGTGTCCAATGTGTCTTCAGCAAATTTAGGAGTCGGATTAGCTGCTTCTTCTGCTGCCATTTTTTCAGCTTTAGCTATAGTTTCATCTAATTTAGTGCCTAGGTCTGCTGTTGCCGCTTTTGCTTTCTCAATTAGATCATCTTTTACATCCAATACTTTCTCACCGATAGATTCAGATATTGAAGCAGCACCCTCTAGTGCGTCTCCTCCTTTATCCATAACGGTTTCTCCTACTGACTCTGAGACACTTTTTGCCTTTTCCATAAATGCTTCTCCCGTATCCAGTACTTTGTCACCTACGTTTTCTGAAACACTAGCTGCTTTTTTCACAATCTCTGTATCACCAATTGAGTCAGATAAATCTTTAGCTTTTTCCATTGCAGCACCTCCTAATTCTTTGGCCTTGCTTGTAACAGAGTCTGTTATGTCGCCTACCTTATCTAATATTGATCCCTCAGGTGCAGAGTCTAATGCATTTTTAGCTTTATCTGCAAGTGAAGAAGCTGTAGATGTTACCGAATCGGAAACATTACTTACAGCCTCTTTTGCATCTTGTAATATATTTGACTCAGAAATGTCAGAAGAAACTTCTTTAGCTTTTGAAGCTACAACCTCTCCAGCGTTGGTAACAGCATCTTTAGCTTTATTAACTATGTCTGATTGAGAAACATCTTCCACTACATCTTCTACCTTATCTATCACATCACCCGCTACATCCTTTGCTTTGTCGATAAAATCTCCGGCACCTTCTGTAACTGCTTCTCTCAAACCAGAAGTTTTTTCCAAAATTGATTCGCTGGCATCATTAGCTAAACCCCTACCTTTATCTAAAATGTCTCCTCCCGTCCCTTTGGCAAGGTCTACGCCTTTTCCAACAGCAGATTTTGCCACTGATTCTGTTGCGAAAAATAATTTCTTGATTGAACTGAAAATTCCCATGGTGTGATGTTTTTGTTGTTTTTAGCTTTAATTGTTAGATATTACGACCAAGATAGCAACATAACTATGGCAACGCAAACAACATCGACGAAAATAAAAGAAACTATTACAAAAATAGCTGAGCTACAAGCAGTAAAACGGCACTATGATAACACACTGGATGAGCTAGATAGTGTTTTAGCTAAAAAAGATTCCATTGAAAATCAGATGATTAAGGAGCTAGAAGATATCACTAATTTAGAAAAATTGGGAATGAAGTCCATCTTTCATAAAGTGCTGGGAAACAAGGAAGAACAATTAGAAAAAGAAAGACAGGAGTATCTCCAAGTAACTCTTCAGCATAAGGAAGTACTGAATGCGATCGAAGTTGTAGAATTTGAAAAAAATGTTTTAGAAAAGAAAGTTTTCTCTATTGATGATCTGGCAAATGAATTGGAAGTACTAAAGCAAATGAGATCTAAGGAAATTTTGTCAGTTTCTAGCGAATTGAGAAATAAACTTGTTTTCATTCATAAAAAGAAAGATGACCTTAAAAAGTATGAAATAGAACTTCAAGAGGCATTTTCAATGGGAAGCCAAACAACAACTTCACTCGAGAAAGTGCATGCTCAATTGAAAAATGCTAAAGATTGGGGAAATCGAGATATGATGAGTGGTGGTGGAAATGGCAGATATGTAAAATCAATGAAGCATGGAGCAATAGATAGAGCAATGAATGAAATATCGAGGACTAAGTTATTGCTAAATAGTTTTAATCGAGAATTAACTGAGATTGGGTATTCGAATCAAAGATTAGGACTTCAGGTAGAGAATATTGCTCGTTTCCCGGGTGTAATCTTCGATAATTTGATTTCTGATTGGATTGTACAAAACAAGATCAAAGGTGTATTGTCTACCGTAAGTAATCTTATGGATGATGTACACCTAATTATGCAATCTATCCAGAAGAAAATACGTCAAAGTTCGGTTGATTATGATAAATTTGAATCAGAAGAGAATCGATTGTTAGAACAAAATTAAATTGAAGCCTTCTCAACCGGCTGGTAGGTTGGGGTTTATAAAATATTATATAATATGAATTAGGATGAATTCTAAAGAAAAGTACACCACGATCCATTACAGAAATTATCTAGGACTAGATAAAATCCTTGACGCTCAACACCTAAGATCTGAGGAAGTTGATGGAGAAGCAGCACATGAAGAAATGCTTTTTATAATCGTCCATCAAGTATATGAATTGTGGTTCAAACAGATCATTCACGAACTACAATCTGTGTTGGTCATGTTTGATCAGGATAGAGTAGACGAGAAGAGTATTGGAACATGTATCAGTAGGCTCAATCGGGTAATCGAAATCCAAAAGTTACTGGTTGCACAAATTGTTGTGATTGAAACTATTACGCCTTTGGATTTTCTAGATTTTCGAAATCATTTATTTCCAGCTTCAGGATTTCAAAGTTTCCAATTTAGAATGTTCGAAAACACATTAGGGCTTCCAGCTGATGCAAGATTGACCTATAATGGCTGCCCATATTTTTCAGTATTCTCTGAGGAGAATCAAGAAAAGCTTCAAGAAGTAGAAAGTAAAGGAACATTATTTGATGCAATGGTTTCTTGGTTGGAACGCACGCCATTTTTGAATGTAGGAGATTTTGACTTTTTAGAACAGTACAAAAAGGCTGTCTCAAATATGATCACAAAAGAGCAAAATGCTATCAAAGGATCGCCGTATCTTGATGATCATGAAGTGGAAATGAGACTAAAAATGCTAGGTACTCAAGATACATATTTTCAATCCGTTTTAGACGAAGAAAAACATAATGAACTGATAGCCAATGGTACGCTACGTATGAGTTATAAAGCAACAATGGCTGCATTGCTTATTAATCTGTATAGAGATGAACCTCTCCTTCATTTGCCATATAAGTTGTTGACCTGCTTCATTGAGATGGATGATGCGCTTACTACATGGAGGTACAGACATGCGCAGATGGTACAAAGAATGCTGGGGAATAAAGTGGGAACAGGCGGATCTTCTGGATTTGCATATTTGAATGAAACTGCTATAAAACATCCAATATTTAAAGATTTGCATAATATATCAACCTTGTTAATACCAAGGTCAGAACTGCCAGAGTTGCCAAAAGAGATCAAAGAGCAGTTGGGATTTTTCTATTCCAGTAAAGAGAACCAGAGTCTTTGATTCGCAATTTTCTATGCAAGTCAAATTGTGAAGTTAAAATGGAACATGTAGTCAGTTTTCTCATGCATCGATTAGCAAGCTAGGTGATTATCAAATACTTACAAATAACTAAAAAGTGAGCACAATACTTAATTATATTAATGGCCAAATGGTGCCAGCAAAGTCGCAGGAGACGCTAGACATTATCAATCCATCAAATGGTAAGAAATATACGACTGCGCCTAGCTCTGATAGCAACGATGTAGATGAAGCGGTAAAAGCTGCTCAAACTGCATTTCCACTGTGGTCAGCATTAAGTATAGATGAACGTTCCAGATATTTGATTAAAATTGCAGATCGAATCGAAGAAAAGTTAGACAGCCTAGCCATTGCAGAATCAATAGATAATGGTAAGCCTGTATCATTGGCTAGAAAGGTGGACATCCCTCGTGGTGCCGCTAATTTTAGATTTTTTGGAAATGCAATCACACAGTTTGCATCCGAATCACATGATATGGGTACAGCAATCAACTACACTCTGAGACAACCTCTGGGTATAGTTGGCTGTATATCTCCATGGAATCTACCGTTGTATCTGTTTTCTTGGAAAATTGCGCCAGCATTAGCGGCTGGGAATACTGTAATCGCAAAACCATCCGAAGTGACTCCTATGACTGCATTTTTGTTGTCTGAGATATGTATAGAGATAGGGTTGCCACCAGGTGTGCTTAATATAATACACGGTTTAGGAGATAGGGTAGGTGGACCCATCACTTCACATCCTAAGATAAAGGCGATATCATTTACTGGCAGTACGAGAGTAGGAGGTACGATAGCAAAGATAGCTGCACCAATGTTCAAGAAGTTATCATTGGAGATGGGTGGAAAGAACCCAAATATCATATTCGCAGATTGTGATTATGATAAGATGCTGAGTACAACTGTACGCTCTTCATTTGCGAATCAAGGACAGATCTGTCTTTGTGGATCGCGAATCTATGTTGAACGATCACTCTATGAGAAGTTTAAGACAGATTTTGTAGCTAAAACGAAAGCACTCAAAGTAGGCGATCCTCTTAGTCCAGATACTAAAGTAGGAGCTACTGTATCCAAAGTGCACTACGATAAAGTACTCTCTTATATAGATATTGCAAAAAGCGAAGGTGGTAAGATACTATGTGGCGGAACAGCTATTTTTCCAGAAGGATTAGAAGATGGACTGTACATCGCCCCGACGATAATAGATGGCTTGCCTAACGATTGCAGAACAAACCAAGAAGAGATATTTGGACCTGTAGTTACTATCATGCCGTTTGACACGGATAGCGAAGCACTCCAGCTAGCGAATGGTACAGAATATGGATTATCGGCTACCGTATGGACAAACAATCTCAACAGAGCTCATAGAATGGCCAAAGACCTAGAAGCTGGGATTGTTTGGGTCAATACTTGGCTGATGCGAGATCTCAGAACTCCATTCGGTGGAGTAAAAAGTTCTGGTGTAGGTAGAGAAGGAGGATTTGATGCGCTGAAGTTTTTTACGGAGCAGAAAAATGTTTGTATTGATTTTGGGTAAAGCGTCAAAAAGGTGCTTTAATAGTTAACGATAAACCAAGATAAAAACCTCCACCTTTGTAGATGGAGGGAGTAAATTTATTTAGTATCAATCACTTTTTTCGTTTCTCGATAGTTTTTAGGTGTAAAGGTCACTAGATATACCCCTTGCATTATTCCTAGAGAAAGTCTCCAGAGATAATTGTCATTTAATTTAGGATTGATGTGATCTAACTTTATGAGCTGATCTTGTAGGTTCGATATTTGGATTATAATTTGATCTGTTTCATATCCAAATAGTAAAATATTCAACTCATTAGAAAATGGGATAGGAAATAAGTTAATTTTTCCAGTGGTTAATTCCATACCATTTCTACCTGAAGCGTCTTTTGTCACCCTATGAAAACTATATAGACATTTTGGATAACAAATAGGATTAGACCAATTACTGAAAGAACCATCCTAAAATTCACCATTTAAAGTGGAAAAGTTATCAGAGAATATTATTAAGATTGCTATCTTTCCTAATTGAAAAAGCAAATAATATTGATTGCTAAAATAAGATAAGTTTTACAGGTAAAATATTTACTCAGATGAATTTTAATAAAGACAAGTTTTGTATTGAAACAACTTGGTGCCGCATTGTGAATTTCCCGTTATTCACAATTCTGGTTATCGCCATTTTTTCTATTTTGACATACAATTGTGATGCTCAAGTAGTTGATGCTGAAAGATCAGGGTTCACCTGGATTCCAACTGAAAACGTAACCGATCAGGCTTTTGGATCTGGATATTCATTTTACAGTGCAGCATGGCCGATATTCAAAAAATATCCTGGTCCTTCAGATTTCCAAATGGGACTTGCTGGTTGTTGGCTTACGACTCAGCGTACAGGTGACGAACCTGATCAATTCTATACTACTATTGAAGGAGGTCTGGGTTGGTGGCACGATACACGATTTGGCACTAAAATACCAAAGTTTATAATGGGAGGAGTTTCTTTCAATTTCTATTCTTGGGCAAATGGACCGGGTGCTGGTAGAAGTGCATCATTGTCAAATGGACAAAGAGATTGGAGTACTCCTGGAGGGAAATATGGTGTTGCACAATTATCAAATAAATTACTGTGGGCACCCGATGGATTAAACATGGCTCAAGGGTTAAATGGAGAAATGCTTGGTTATGGGTATACTCCGCTTCCATTAACAGAGCCGATGCTGCAGACCGATGGACAGGATATTGAAACAGGAAATCAAAGTTGGACGTTATTCCTAAATTCTACAAATTTCAAAGGTCCAGCAACATTCTTTTTACCAACATATTGGACAGAACCAGTATTGCTAGATCCTTCTTTGGAGGGTTTGTTTTTGGATTCAAGACCTTCAGAACCTAATATAGGTTTTGGAATAGAGCACGCAGGATCACCAGCATTAATATCTGAAGACACAGAAGGAAATCAGTATGCCAAAATAGAAAGATTGCAATTTCCTGTAAGTGAAGAAGATAATTCTATGATTTTGAATCAAATCTCAGTCTACTCTCAAAATGCACTTTGGGATGATATGGAATCTTGGTTCGATGGTGGCGCAGTAGTTTCACCTGAATCGTTACAGTCTGGGACTTACGGTGTATCGTTTATTAATAATGGCGGATCAATGGCAGGTGAAATTAAGGGAGCTGGATTAAATTATGATATTGATTTAAATTATATAGATAATGTTCAGCTAAATGAGAACATAATGGGTTTTGAGTTTGACTTAAATTCTGTTTTTGAGAAAGATGGCAATTTCATTTTGCCTGAATATTTTAAACTTGAATCAGATAATAAATGGCACGGTATTGATGAAGAAACTGTTCCAGCATCGACTGATTTAGTAAGTACTGTAGTTCCATCTTCTCCGAGACCGGAAATTAGTTATTTGACACCATTAGATCCAGATTGCCAATGGCAAGATCCCAATGGTCCTTGGAATAGTCCTGGACCAGCAGCTGGACCTTTCAGAGCTGAATTAGGTGATGGTAGTACCGTTACTTATTATTGGTATCGATTTGTAGACCAGCCTTCAATTATACATGCAAATCTTCCAGCTGAAACTCGTGAAGAACTACAGAGTAGGGTAGAGCTGATTCATTCGAATTGGAGTCATACAGATGAATATTTTGCTCCTCCAGCAATAGGGCAGTTAGCTACGGTTGATCCAGCTGGAATTGTTCAGCCACCTGCTGGTTTAGAAATCGGTTACGTACCTATTGTGACTAGACAAGAAAAGACTCCAAGAAAATTAAGAGTTTTTATTTTAGCGGGTCAGTCAAACATGGAAGGATTTGGTACAATCAATGATCCTGAAAATGATCCCGGAAGTTTAATTGATGTCATTCAAAATGATGTTGATGGTAATTGGTCAGAAATTGGAGAAGTGGGTAATTGGAATTCCTTGGAAGGAGCCTCATTATATTTTGCTAATAATGGAGATACGATTAGAACGAATGTAACAGTTGGTCAAGGAAACAATCCTAATTTAATAGGAGCGGAGTTGATGTTTGCTCATCAGCTTGATGCGTATTACGAAGATCCTGTATTAATCATCAAAACTGCTTGGGGAGGTAAGAACCTTGCAGTTGATTTTCGTCCACCTTCAGCTGGAGGAACAACGGGAGAATTTTATAACTCAATGATTCAAACAGTACAGGATGTTACCCAAAACTTGGGAACCGAATTTCCTGATATCAATGTAACTGACTTCGAAATTTCTGGATTTGCTTGGTTTCAAGGATGGAATGATGGTGCATCTGACGATTTTTTGAATGAATATGAAAGCAATCTTTATCATTTAGTAAATGATGTAAGGAATGATTTAGGTACTCCAGATCTTCCAGTTGTTATTGCAAATTCTGGTCATGGGGGATTCACATTAAGCAATGATGGTTGGGTTCGAAGTATGCAAACAATAGTTTCTGTTGCACAAGAAAATGTAGGATGCAATGATACAATTTATGGCGGCAAAGTAGGTTTCGTAGAGACTAAGCAGTATTATCTAGATTTGTCTGTATCACCAGAGAACGCCATTTATCATTATAATAATAATGCACTTACTTATTTAAATATTGGAAAAGCGATAGGCAATGAAATGATCCTTACAATAAATGATATGGCATTTTGTTATGAGGATTGTGATCAACAAATATCACCGGGTATCGTGTCAATTGGAAACCGTGTATGGAACGATTATAATCAAGACGGAATAAATGACCCAGATGAACCAGGAATTCCAGGAGTTTCACTTGTGATTTGGAGCGATTCAGATGGTGATGATATTCCTGATTGGCAAGGTTTCGGAGGAGTTCAAGTGACGGATGAAGAAGGCTATTATCAATTCTCTGGTTTACAACCTGGTAAATATATAGTCTTTGTTTGGAGTGTGGATAATTGGGAACCTGGACAACCATTAGATGGATTCCAGTCAACAAATGGCTTTGTGGCAAATGCGGACAATGATATGGATTTTGATAATAATGGTTTTGGTAATCCTTTTTCTGATATTTTGTCTGGCATTGTCACACTAACATCAGATGGAGAGCCCTTGGACGATGGAGACCCATTTAATTGCTATTTTGATTATGATGCTAGTGGTAATAATACAGTTGATTTTGGGTTTTTTAATCCTGACATAACTTCTGTTGATAAAGATCTTGCTGTAAATGAAAGTTGGATTCGAATTTTTCCAAATCCTGTTCTAAATAGGTTCACGATTGAAGGAAAATTGAGCCTAGATCAGATAGAAATATATGATTCGATAGGAAGACTTCATCGAAAGATTAATTCAATAGAAACCATTCAAACTATTGACCTTTCTTCATTGCCAAAAGGACTATATATGATTAAAGTCTTGAACAAGGATAATAATCTTGTTGAGATTCAAAAAATAGTGAAACAGTAAGCTGACTTTTGATGTACTAAATAATGATGCATTAATAAAGTGCGTTTTTCTGTGCTGATATTTATTCATTCTCCAAGGCAAAAAACGTAGGCGATGTATCGCATAGGAGAGGCTTTTTAACGCAGGAGATGGGAAAAATATCAAGCGGAAGAATGTAACTTTATTACTGATTTCCTAAGTTATTCAAAGACCAGAATTGCATTCATGCCCTTACTGAATATAGTTTCTGTCAACAACCAGATCACATAAATAAATTAAACAAAAAGTTTACTTATCTTATCTTTTCAAATTTAAACTCCACTCTAACACGAAACTTTCAAGATGAAATATTTAATAATACTTCCCTTCTTACTTGCATCTTTAGCTATAAACGCCCAAGATTATTTTTATAAAAAATATGCCCCTTTTAATACAGAAATTCCATCACCGGAACAATTTCTTGGCTATCCCATAGGTGATCAACATACGCGCCATGATCAAATCGTTGCTTATATGGAAAAACTCGCAGAATTGTCTGATCGAGCGACTATTACTTATTATGGCAAAACACATGAAAGAAGAAAATTAGTCATACTGAATGTGAGCAACCCAGATAATATTGCAAATTTGGAATCACTTCGAGTAGCTCATATAGAGGCTGTTGATCCCACTAGTAACACTGATCTTAGCAATCAACCCGTTTTTATCAATCTTGGATATAATGTCCATGGGAATGAGGCCTCTACTTCCGAAGCTGCATTATTGACTGCTTATACTCTTGTAGCCTCCTTAAACGATAATATTGTCAGCATTCTGAATGAAAGTGTTGTGTTTATTGATCCCACAATCAATCCGGATGGACGTGATAGACATACGCATTGGGCAAACACACACAAAGGCAACCCTTTGGTCGATGATCCAATGGATATAGAACATAATGAGATTTCCCCAAGTGGAAGAACCAATCACTATTATTTTGATTTGAATAGAGATTGGTGGCTTGGCATCCATCCAGAAAGTAGAGGGAAACTCCAATGGTATCATAACTGGTACCCTAATGTAATTACTGATTTTCATGAAATGGGCACGAACAGTACTTACTTTTTTGAACCTATGAAAGCCAATGCCAGTAAGGACCCAATAATGCCTAAAGAGAACTACGAAGATTTGAATGAAACATTTGCTGGATATTTTTCTAATGACTTAAATGAAATTGGCTCGATGTATTTCACCAAAGAGGTATTTGATGGAACCTATCCTGGGTATGGTTCTTCATATCCAGATCTTCAAGGAGGTCTAGGTATTTTATTTGAGCAGGCCAGTTCCAGAGGACATGCACAAAAGCAGAATAGCGGAGAGCAATTGACATTTGCCTTTGCAATCCGAAACCAGTATGTGTCATCTATAGCTACTGTGAAAGCCTCAGTTGAGAATAAATCTATCCTGATCGATTACCAACGCAAGTTTTTCAAGAGTGCCCTTACAAATGCTAGAAAGAATAAAGTGAAAGGATATGTTTTTGGTGATGATCAAGATAATGGCAGAACCAATGCATTCGTTGACAAATTATTACTCCATAAGGTGAAGTTATTCGAGCTGGGAAATGATATAGTTTCCAAAGGACAAACATATAAAGCAGGAAAATCCTATGTGGTCCCAACCGATCAACCACAGTATAGGATGGTACAATCTGTTTTTGAAACATACAACGAATATACTGACAGTGTATACTATGATGCTTCGGCGTGGTCACTCGCTAACTTTTACAACATGCCGTATTCTGAAATGAGGGACTTCCGATTAGGAAAAGAAGTAACTCAAGTCAAGCCAAGTGCTTTTGGAATTCCGACAAAATCATCTTATGCCTATATCATGACATGGAATGAATATAGCGCTCCTGCCGCATTGTATTATTTGCAGAACCACGGAGCAGTGGTAACTAGTGCCTTCAAACCTTTTCAGATCAAAACTGATAAAGGTTCAAGAAATTTTGGATACGGGACTATTGTTCTTCCTGTGGGACGGCAGTTGATATCCAGTGATTCTTTATATACCCTGGTGACAAAAGTCGCTAAAGATTGGTCAGTAGACATATCGACTACCAATACAGGTTATAGTGACTCAGGTGTAGATCTGGGCAGCCATAATAATCGAATTTTGAAAAAACCGAATGCCGTAATGGTTGTCGGTGAAGGTGTGAATTCTTATGAGCATGGTGAAGTTTGGCACTTATTGGACACTCGAGTAAATATGCCTATAACCAAGGTGCCGATGAGAAATTATAATCGCCTTAATCTGAATGACTACAATGTAATGGTTTTGGTCTCTGGAAATTATTCGAGATTTGATTCAGCGGCAATTGCCAATTTGAAAGCTTGGGTAAATGCTGGGAATACATTGATTACTTCACGTACCGCTTCAAAATGGGCCATCGATAAAAAACTGGTGAAGGAATCACTCATCAAAAAACCAAAAGACACTATACAGAATAAAGTAATTGAGCGAATGAATTATGTTGATGCGCGGGAGAATATCGGCAAGAAAAATGTTGGTGGAGCCATATTTGAGGTCGATTTGGACATTACACACCCTTTAGGTTTTGGATACACCAGCAGGAAACTCCCTGTTTATCGTAACAGCTCTGTTTGGATCTCTCCTAGCAAAAATCCTTATGGAACAGTTGCCAAGTATAGTAGCAATCCGCATATTGATGGTTTTATTACCAAAGAGAATCTCGAGACCTTCTTGAAACCCTCAGCCTCACTCATTGTGAGTTCTATTGGGAAAGGTAGGGTCATTTTGTTTGCTGATAATCCAAATTTTCGAGGATCATGGTATGGCACGAATAGATTATTTTTGAATGCATTGTTTTTAGGTCAACATGTGTCTGTTCCAAAGTAGTTTTAAGTGCATTACAAAAGTGGGAAGTTTTATATAGAAAAGGTGCGTTTATAAATAAGTTCTATGTAATTGAGAAATGAAAGAACTCTGGAAAATATTAGCATTGGGAATAGCAAGCGCCGTTCTCATTTGGGTTTGGATCTTAGATATAGACCCTGAGCCCAGTATGTCTTTAGGGATAATCATCCTTGTGCCTATAGTGTTAATCATCAACTTAGCTATAGCAGGAGTTTTATTCTTAATAGGGAAAAGAGAATACGTCAAATACTTCCTGATAAATTCTCTGGTCAGCTCTTTTCTCATGGTATTTCTTTTTGGGAAAGGCGTTGATAGAAATTTAGATAGAAGAATAGATGAATGGAAATTTATTGAGTCAGATAGCACATTTAGAATATCAATTTGGACCGAATCGGATTGGTTTTCAATAACTCATGAAATAAATTCGACTTTAGAGGCAGGATATATCGATGGGAAATACGAGAATCTAAATGAGCATTGGATTTTAACAACTAATAAAGATAGTGTGAAAATGATTATCAATAAAAGCGATCGTCTTATTAATTTTAGAAGTAGAAATGATACAATCGAACTTGAAAGAATAAGATGAAAAACACATAACACCGCATGACCATGCCAGAGTCGCCTATCGGCAGACTCCGTCAGGTATGCATTATCCGTTATGATCAATTATGAAGAAATATAGAATACATATAAATTTTATTTTACTGTTGCTAACAATTAATTATTGTTCAGCACAGAATGTAATAGAAATAGAAGTTGATAGTATCTATTGTCAAGATTCAACTTGTCATCTATTGAATTTTTCTGAAGAACAGATATATACTTGTAGTTTTCTTTCATTAGAATTAGCGGAGTATCGATATAACCAAACTATTGATTGCTCATTTGATAGGGAACTAAATGACTCACATGAAACAGCCAATTCACTTGACTTAAAAAGGATAACAACATTAGAAGAGTTTAAATCATGGGCATCCAATCTCAAATTTGCTTCGAACTTTTCGTATAATGGCATGAAATTTAATCAACAATACCAATCCTTAAATTATAATTACGGTGTAATTCAATCTGAGAAGTTTTTATCCAACAGTACAAATAAAACAGAAATAGAAATATATCAAATCATTCCTATAAAAATCAATGACGATTATTATGTTGCAGGCTTAATAGAAATTGATGATAATGAAGTTGGTCATTTAATATTTCCAGAAAAGAACAAAACAGGATTGATGCACTATCTCAACAGGTTTTACTTACCATCATTAAACACAATTGTAATTAACCACTTAAAAGTATATAAGGATATATTTAGAACATATAAAGTCCGCAATTTTCGCTCAAAAAAGATACTTACTAATTCAATTTCTTCTAATCCAATATTAGAGGGAGAATATGATGATATTATTTTAGATTACCCTTTTGTAGTCACTAAAGTAGCTGGAAAAATAAATATCTATGATGAATCACTTGAAGACATTACTCCAAGTAGCTTGATAGAAGCCTACAGCAGTTTCGGCTCATTACAATTAATCATTAATAATGAAGTCAAATGGATGAACTCTAATAGAATGATTTCGGATACTATGCCTAAGATAGAAAGAGTATTAGATTGTGGAAATGTGGCATGTCAGGAAAAAACTATTTCAATTATTAGCGGCGAATTTATGGAAATTATCAACGATTGTGACTATTCAGGGTTAGGTAATAGTTGGACCACTGATTCCATCATTTTTGATCTAAACAGGAACTTACAATCAGTCAAGTATTTAAACAATAAGACTAATAGACTATTCTCCGTTGATTGTTTTATGCAATTTTACTGCAATCCAACTAATTTTTACTACTTCAAAACTAAGGAAAACAACCTTGGGATATTTAAAAGAGTAAACGTAAAACAAGAGATCATAGATGAAATTTGGGCAAACAAATCTTTGTCACATCAAGAACAGTGGGAATTAGTTAAACCGATAAGAGACTCGTTAAAAGTATCATATAGAGATGAAATAATACTTGAAGGTCAATTTGAAGATATAATATTATCTGACTATAATAAACCAATCATTTTTAAAGAGAATGGTAAATATGGTGTGTTTTCATTAATGGAAAAGGCCAAATACCTGTCTCTTATACACATCTGACGCTGCCGACGAAGAGGATAGTGTAGA
>OJIO01000520.1_pt1 | contig 24303 bp, 18 predicted proteins | sample 1595621 | NCBI WGS metagenome assembly OJIO01 (sample SAMN05416776, study PRJEB24817) | seawater metagenome | isolation source: Sea water | place: Canada:Atlantic | collected 2013-07 | reverse complement strand
AAAGTGGGTCAATTTTATTGGCCAAAGGTGGATCAAAATAGATGGCCATTGACAGGCAGCGAACGGCATGGCTGTGTTGCTCGCGCCAGACATCACTTTCTGAGCTGCCTGTGCGGCAGCGAACTTGGCGGTCAGATCGGCGGCGGTGGCGTTGATTTTCTGAGCTGCCTGTGCGGCAGCGAACACCGCACCCTGATCGGTACGATCACAATCCCATTTCTGAGCTGCCTGTGCGGCAGCGAACGCTATTATTGGCCGCGTTGTTTGGGCGGTGTCTTTCTGAGCTGCCTGTGCGGCAGCGAACTCGATGTCGATCCGGGATTTACCCGTCACAATTTTCTGAGCTGCCTGTGCGGCAGCGAACGGTCGAGAACGTCGTCAAGCTGCTGCCGTTCGTTTCTGAGCTGCCTGTGCGGCAGCGAACTACATACCGATGATTGCCCACGGCATCGTTGATTTCTGAGCTGCCTGTGCGGCAGCGAACAGATTCGATAAAAAAAGACCCCGGGCCATCAATTTCTGAGCTGCCTGTGCGGCAGCGAACTGCGCCTCACTGAGTAGCTTTCATCTGTGATGTTTCTGAGCTGCCTGTGCGGCAGCGAACTGTGTATTTGAACCGGCGTCTATCACCCTGGTTTTCTGAGCTGCCTGTGCGGCAGCGAACGCGGCAGTGATCAGGGCGAACAGCGGGATATTTTTCTGAGCTGCCTGTGCGGCAGCGAACGTTCGAATCCTGCCGGGGGTGCCATTTACACTTTTCTGAGCTGCCTGTGCGGCAGCGAACTGCCGGGAGTACCTTTTTTAATGGTTCCAACGTTTCTGAGCTGCCTGTGCGGCAGCGAACGACCCAACGTAGAGCGATACGTAGTTACTGTCTTTCTGAGCTGCCTGTGCGGCAGCGAACGTCGGTGCTATCGATTGCAGCGGGTGGATATTTTTCTGAGCTGCCTGTGCGGCAGCGAACTGGGCAAAATTCCGCGCCAAAGCCAAGCGCAATTTCTGAGCTGCCTGTGCGGCAGCGAACGATCTGGCAGCCGCACTGAACGCCCAGCGGCTTTTCTGAGCTGCCTGTGCGGCAGCGAACCGGCTTAGCTCGGCTTTTTTGAACGGCTGACCTTTCTGAGCTGCCTGTGCGGCAGCGAACACGGATTGAAGCCGTGATGCTCAGTCAAAGCTTTTCTGAGCTGCCTGTGCGGCAGCGAACGAGGTTAAAGCGGCGTTACAGACAGCCGCGACTTTCTGAGCTGCCTGTGCGGCAGCGAACTAAACGGCCTCTTTAAATAGTGTTAAAGATGATTTCTGAGCTGCCTGTGCGGCAGCGAACACGTTGGAAATTCATAGTCGCTGTGGGTGTCTTTTCTGAGCTGCCTGTGCGGCAGCGAACTGTAGCAATCTATAGCTAACCTGCTATTTTTTAAAGAGCTTCCTTGCTTTTATCTATTTTCACCCTATTTTTCAGAAAATATCCAAACCCTTTAAAATCAAGGGATTGGAATTCAGGCAAAAAAAAGGGTCAGAACCAGGGGATCGTCGCGGTACTGCTTAACCCATAACTGTTGAACGTCCCTGTAGCCGGTGCATCCAGCAGTTCGCCATGCTCGATATACACACGCATATCGTTGCCGTTCGACAGGCTTTTGATCTGTACAAACGGTTGTTTGAGTTTTTTTTGCTGGCTGTCCGGTATTTTGGCTTCAGCTTCTTCCTCGGTCAGCCAACCCTTGGCAATGGAGCGTTTGCGTTTGTTCCAGGCGCTTTTGGCTTGCACTCGCTTGACGGTTCGGTACTGGCAATCTGCCGGAACCCGCTCGACGGTTGACACTCGGGTGTAATCTCCCAGCCCTTTCATCCAACCGCTGCTCATCAGTTTGTCGAGTGCCTCCGCGCTGCCGTGTAAACGCATTCGTCCTCCCAGGCGTGTCGCCACATCCGGGAAGCTGACGCCAACTGCACCGGGCACGGTCTGGCTCATGCCTCGGTGAAATTTGGAGAACAGGGCATTTAACAAGACCTGTTCTTCAAATTCCGGGTCTGGAAGCAATGTAATGTCGAGGTAGTAGTCCATGGCTTAGTCCTTGTCTGATGAGCCGAAGACACCACCCCGGATCAGAGTTGCCATAACGAAGTGCTGATTACCCACCTCCGGGACTTTCCCTTGTGCCACCCAACCATCCAACAGGCTATAGAAGTCGTTCTTGGGTTTAGGCTGGCGGTAAGCCTTACCTTCGGTAGTAACTGATCCGTAGGGTTCTACGGCAATCGGGCCCACGCTGCCTTCATCTGCTGGATACCAGGTATCAATGGTGCGCAGAGCATTGCCAATTTTCTGGCTGTGCATGGCCGCTGTCAGCTTGTCTTCCCCTACGGCATACAGGGTTTTGCTCTTTTGCCCTTTCTTGTCGCCTTTATCCAGAATCAGTTCTTGGGATGGATAGACCTCCTGCCCTTCGCCCATACGTGCATATGCCTGAATATCGAGCAGCGCATAGCCATTATCATCCGCCAACGCGGCTTCGATTACCTGAGCAATGGCTTTAATATCGTCTTGAGATGCAGAGTCAAAATCACGCAGTGAGAAATCATGAGCGTTGAAGGTCCAGCTCTTTGCCGCTTCTCCTTTCACCCGATGGCTGACTCGCACCTCGATGTCTTCAGCCCCGACACGGTTACGCCACAGAAACCGACCATTGGCCAGATTACTGGCGTAACGTCCGGCCAATTCTCCATAACCATGCTGTTCTTTATAACCGCCCACCAGACCAGCCAAAGCTGCCTGATATTCGCTGTTGTTACAGGCGGAAGGTTTACCGGCACCACCAAGGATCCGCAGAGTAAACCGTACCCGCAATGTGTCGCAGTCGTTAGGCAGCATCGCCACATCAACGGTTTGCAAGTTCGGTGATTCAATTGCGGCATCCAGTTTCGCAGGATCCTGATCCTTGGTTTTCAGGCGATTGGAGATGGTGCCACGCACCGCTTTCTCCTGCTTCTTCACAAACTGCCAGCGACTGCCCAAATCCCGCTCTTCCCAGCGTCCTGCACTGAAGATGGCATCGGATGGATCGAGTTTGCGTTCAAAAGCCAGTACAGAGGCACTGAGGGTATCTTTTTTAGCCATGATGAAATTCCTTATTCAGAGAAAGTAGATTCGGTTGATTCAACCGCCAGGTAACGCACGTAGTCGTTCTGGCACAGGTAAAGCCCCTTTTCCGCGTCGTGCTGATGCGTCCAGAGCATTTGTTCAAGTCGGTCAATACGGTGCGGGCCAAGCCATTCGCCAATGGAGTACAGGCTTTCGACAAACCGGAAAGGTACGGTTGTATCGCGAACATTGCGTACCACACCGGGCTCGTACCGTTCTGAAATAGCGGCGTACCCCACCGGCAGAGGCACAGTCCAGCCCTGTTTACGCTGGATATGCCACTGGACTTTGTCTTTCAACTCATCGTTTTGATCGGCCTCCCGTTCTGGCGAAAACCGCATCCGGCCATGCTCCAGAACGGCATCCAGTGCTGTAGCGCTGTTGTCTTGCTGCCTCAAAGCTTTCAGTGTTTGTTGCATCCGGTCGTTGCGCAGCACCAGAGCAAAACCAGGTAGTAACTTGCGTGACAGGGTTCGAAACTGCTCTTTGCGGGTTTTAAGATCGTCCGCCCAATGCAGTAACTCAGGACGATTACGCCAGTTGTTCTCAGGCAAACGAATACTGCCACCAGCAATGCGCATCCGGGCGACGGTACTCACCAAGGCATCCAGAAAATCGTCTTTGTCGTCCGGGTCAATATCGCCCTTCAAAGCAATCACCAGACTAATTTCCAGATTGGCCTTGCCTTCTTCGACGATGGATGGCGGCTTGCCATCTTTGCCGACGGGATGGCGGTTCAGGCAGAAAACAAAAGTCCGGCTTCCAGAAGGCTGTGAAATCTGCGGATCAAAGCGATGGCAAACGATGCCAACACCGGCTACGCCTTCCTGAATCCAGTCTTTCAGTTGCAACTGCAAGGCGTGAGCAAAGCCAGTGAAGGCCGTCGGTGCAGGAAAGCCCCAGCTCATCGGCCCGGACACTGAATTGGCTGCGGTTAACTCAAGTCGAGGAAGTAAACAAACCGTGTGAATAGCCATTAGTCTTCTACTCCCCGGAACATATTGATTTCCTTTTCTACCAGTTTCTTCCATTCGTCGAATTCGGCTTTACCTACTGGCAGTTTTTTCTTGCCGCTCGCCAGACGGGCGTTTAACCAGTTGGCAAAGCGCACGGCTACCTGCTCTTTCCAGTCGCCCCAGCGGTAGGTTTTGGCAAACTCTTCATCGATCAGCACACGCCCTTGATCAAGCCAGCAACGTTCTTCCTCCGGCAGGTTGCAGTCCTCCTCTCCAGACCAGCCAGGCTCGAGATCCCAGGCTGATGCAGAGAAATGGAAGAACTCATCAATCACCGCCCGGACTTTCTCCCTCGCCACTTCCCGAATTTCCATATTATTGGGATCCAGAATCGGGCGTTCCGGGTGATAGTGAGCTTCCAGGTACAAAATGAGGTCTTTGACTGCAGACAGTACTTCACGCCGACGTCCAAACACATTGGGGAAAACACTATCAACTTTCAGAGGCGGGCGAATCAGGTCTACATTCCAGTGCGGTGGCAGCGAGGCCAGCAGATAGTTTTCTCCGTAGCGATTGCTGTTTAGCTGACTGACGTTTTGCTGGTTACTGCCACCAAATTTCTGCACCACCATGTTCGGGTACTCGAAAGAGTCCTGATCAGACCAGGCGTTATTGAAGCGAGCATCACGGGCCGCTTTGGCCTCTTCAGAAAAACGATGCTCACGGATTTGCGTCCAGACTTCCTGCGCCAGCGCACTGGAGAATAAAGGTGAAATCAGGTGGTAGTCTGAATTAGCACCAGTGTCCTCCAACGGCCAGTAGAGCTGTTTCGAGAAGGTGTGAGAAGCAATTGCTTTCGTTTCATCTGGCAAACTGGCAAAGGCCTTGGCCCAAGCAGATGCCTGTTCCTGATCATCGGACATAGCAGCGCGAAAATCTGCGGAATCTGCCATGGCCAGATCTAACAACGAGACGTCTCCGACGGAGAGCTTCAGAAACTTGTAGACATCGAGAGCGGCAGCGTTTCCAACCACGTCAGGGCGAACCTGCCCAATGCTGTGAGTGCCCAGGTAGTCGTCACCAGCCTGGACATTGCCCAATGAATAACAGCCAGAACCTTTCGAATCCGGGTGGGTATATTTGGCAGCATGAGTAACTTGCTGAATCTGGCCGACACGTCGAGCGGCATCTTCCAGCCATGCTTCGTATTCATAGTCGGATAGCAACTTGTCGCGCTTCTCGACTTCATCCGGTTTCAGCTTGCTGAGTTTTTCCTGCAGCCGCAGATCAATAAATTGCGAGATGACAGCCCGAATTTCATCCGGGCCGGGAAGGGATATATCCATATCGGTATCCTGTAGAAAAGTTTGGTAGAACAAAGCTTTCAGGTACACTGCTCCAGGCGACGCCATGGCGGAGCCGCTTGGAGACTTCGATTTTCAGCCTCTTCTAACTTGATGAGTGCCAAACATCGATTCTTCTCCTTTCGGTTTCTGTCCCGAACCGATTCGGGTGCCAGCGAGACTGACGTTGCGTGGTGAGGAGTGTTTGCCGACACATCCTCACCAACCTTTTTACATCATGGTCTCGTGCAAGCACCCTGTCAACAACCAAGAGTGGTTCATTTATATAAATTAAAAAACACTAAGAAACTTTATAACTGCTTAGTGCTAAACTCCGCTGCTCCACCGATAAGGTGGTTCAGAAAAAGAGTGGTTCGTTTACACAAGCGACTCTCTTCCTTCACTACCGCACAGGTAGCCCAGTAATCCCGGCAAGCAGGATGCCTCGGGATTACTTCTTCCTCTGATTGGTATGAGAAAACCCGAGCATCGGGTGATACAACCAGCCGTTGTCTGCGCCTTTGGCTGGTAAGTCGAGATATACAAACCGGTCTTCTATCACGTCATTTTCAAGCTTGAGTTTCTCCCCCATATCGTCGATAGCCTCTTGCAAATCAGGCACACCCCAGAAGCCAATACGCGGGTTTGTTTCAACGGTTCGGAGCACTCGCAGCTGAGGCATCTCTCTTACCTGCCAATACTCATCACGGGTAATAAAGTTCCAGTTCGCTTTTCCCTGCCCGTCATCCAGGCGTTTAAACCAGTAACGTTGCCTTCCTAACGGGTCATAACGAAATGGCTGCTTACGCTGCAATTGGCCGCTCAGGTTGGCCATTGAGCGCCACCAGTGGCTTGCCGGAATAATGCTGTGCTCGTCCGAATCACTACCCAATACATACTGGCGAGTTACATGATGTTCAAAATCCACCAGATTGTTGGCTGGGCTAAACTCCGAGCGTTTAAGGATACGAACACGGGAGTCGATAGACTGCCATTGCTCAGGCGCCAGGATCTGATTCAAATCATGACTGTTAAGCCGAAACTCATCGGTCTCAAACCCAGGTCGACAGAAAGCGGGCTGAGTCCCTCGATAGCGTCGGCTACGAAGGTTGGTTTCAAATATGCTCAGATTGGGGTAGCTGACAGGTTCGAACCGATGCCGTCTAACCCGACCAGCCAGCTGAATAATTGAACGCATGGAAGATGGCTCACAGATTGCCCAGTCCGCATCCCAATCCCTGCCCGTTTCACATACCGGGCTGGAGAGAACCACCAGTATCTGATTGGGTTCGTCATGGTTATCCAGCAACTGCCGAATGTGGTTTGAGGCAAACCAGTCTTTCTCTTTGTGGCGAGTCAGCACAGCATCCAGCGAACGTTCCATAGCAGAGCGGATAATCAGCGTATGCTGGGAATGATAAACACACAGATGAATTCGATAATTTTCAGGCAAAGCTGTTTTCATCAGGCAACAAGCAATATCGGTAATCGGGTCGATATTGGCCAGTCGAACCAGACCCGTGCTTATTCGCTTTCTGGTTTTGTCATCTTTCTGGGCGGAATCATCATGATGCTGTTGAATCAGCTCCAGTAGCTTGGCGGCCACGGGCTGATAGCGATCTTCTCCTTCGCTGCTTGCCAACTCCGGGAGCGACACCAGCCGGGCGACCCGCCGCCGTTGATCTGCCTTTTTAGCCAGTGTACTTGAACGTGACTGAGTAAATTCATCATGAGCCGCAGTAAAAGAAGCGACTTCGGCACATTGCTGGCTACGACGATCGAACTCATCAAACCAGGCACAAACAATATTAGGAGCGCGATTCTCTGCTCTGCCTCTGTTGTTTTGATACTGGGTTCGACCGGCCAGATAGGCATCGAACAAGCCTTCCATCAAATCCGGCGGCAAGGTCGCGGAAGACAGCAACACCTTGCTGCCAAGTAGCCCGGCCCAGTTCACCAGTCGACATAGCGCTGGAAAATCCTCCTGAGAAAACTCATCCGGTTCGTCCAGCACCAGATCCGAGGTCATTAATCGCAGTGTTGGCGGGATATATCTGGGGCCTTTCAACCGTTCGGTTGCGGGCATCAAGTGATCAATCGTACAAGTGACGATGGGTGCATTCAGTAACTTCAAGGCACCGGGAGATTTCTCCAGCCATTGTTTGAGCGCGCCATCATCAATGCCACCATCGTAGTGAACAAATTCATTCTCAGGCATCAGCTCTTCAGCAGATTCCGAGCCTTGAACCTTACTCTCGCCATCATCGGACTGCTGCATTTCAAATAGCTGACGCACTGAGCCATCACCCACCAGTACGGCCAGATCTTCCGCACCGAACCCCAGCCGTTCACGCAAAGCCGCGCCTGTTTGCAGCGTCAAGGTTCGCAGTCCCAGAGCAATGGTGAATCGGGCACCGGTATCTGGCTTGGCCAGCGCATACATGATGCGGCCATTAGCCAATGTTTTTCCGCACCCGGTAGACGCCATATTGATGCCAAAGAAACCCTGTTCATCCGACAGCGACTGTAAGCCTTCCGCCAGATCAAAGGCTTTGTCTTGCCAGGCAAAGCGGCGATCTTTACTGCGCTTACGAAAGCCCTTGTGCCGGGCAATGGTTGGCAAAACACTGTCCAATGCCATTATGGATCGAAACACCCGCGACGAGGTTTTTTCAACACCAACCAAATGCTCATCCAGCTTTTGCTTCCGCTTTCGATTTTTATTTTCACTGTTGGCATAACTATTGGCATATAAGGGAAAACTTTCAGAACCGTAGTACTTATGTGGAGGCAACCCAGAATAATGATGATCCGCCAGTATCAGCGCCATACGCGCCATGTGCATCACATAGCTGTTCGCACACCATTGGGTCTCTTGCTGAAGTGCTGGTTGCGCCAACATGTTTTTGGCGATTCTCCGGGCGTGTTCACACCATTTGACACTGCTAAAAGGCAACACGTTTTTGTGCATCGACCAGCAGTTTTTCTTTTCTGTTTGAGTAGCGTCTTCGCGCTCGCCGCACCATTCACTGCGAATACCCACTGGCAGCTTTTGCAAGACAGACAGACGAATCGATAGCTCGCCTTTAAGCGTCTTTTCACAAGGAATTCGATGATGAGAAACGATCAACCAGCCAATCGCAGCAGCAATAGGAGGCAGGTTTTTGAAGGGACTAACGGTTTTATCCAGACCATCTTTTTTCAGACTATCAAGGCAAAACTGAGTCGCAGGCTTATCGACGCCAGCCAATCGTTCCAGCCATTCCTGATCAGAGTCATTACCTACAAAGGCTTCGAACAAGCGAAGCGACACCCATTCATGGCGATAGGGATCAGCGGTTCTGGCGTTACCCTCCAGCTTTTTCTGAAAGATTTTATTAGCTTTGCCAAAATCGTGAAAAAGCGCAGCTAACGCCGCAAACAAACGAATAACCTCTCCCGTTTGCCAGTCGTTTTCATCGGCTCTTCTCAGCACATCCCGCCCGGTCGAGTTGGTCGGCACTCGCCCTTCTGCGTTGAATTTACGGGCGTTACCGACAATCCATTCCATCTCAACCTGATGCCTGCCCCGTACTCGATGACACACGACGGCGGTATTGCGCCGGGCGGTTTTGCGTAGCAGTTTGCGAACCGTAATCAGGCCTTCCTGCGTGACGGGGCCTTCCCAGCTCCGATCTCCCGCCCGTTCAAAAAACTGATCCAATACTCGACGGGTTTCGATCAGGGCTTTTTTGCCGCATTGGGATTTGATAATAACAATCACAGCGACTCCTTCTTGTCTGTCTGCTCGGCAACAGCCTTGATGGCGTCGATCATGCGGTCGAGTACGTCGTATTGCTGAAACAGGGTGATCAGCCGTTGGCGAAATTCCTGTTCGGAGTCCCCTTTCATGGCAGAGATAAAGGCGCAAGGCAGCACCACGGCGTCTTTGATCACATCGGCTACGTCAAATACTAACCCTCCGCGTCGGGTTTTGCCGTGTAACACCGCCAGTCCGTGGGGCAAGCCCAACACCCAGCAAGCGGTTGCCGCCAGGCCGTAAGCCAGATAGTTGCCGTGATCAAGAAAACGGTTGGCCATGTCAGTGCCGCCTCCCTGTTTGGCTCGTACGAAGTCGCCATAGCCAGTATTCAGGCATACCTGTTTGTACAGCGCCTTGGTCATGGTGGCTTCGGTTGTCAGTACGTCGGTACTGTTGCTGGCGTGCTCCAGCCGCTGTTCAAAGGATTGGATGATGGCGTTTAATCGGTCGTTAGATACCGGGAAGTCCAGTTCTCGTTGGCGCGCCAGTTTGCCCCAGATTTCGCGCAGGTTGTCGAGTCGGTAGCGTTGAAAATGGATTGCCGCATCCAGTCGTTTCTGGTCATCGAACCAGAAAGAGCACCACTGTTGCAGGTATTCGGTGGGTCGGTATTCGCTTTGTGAGGTCAGCCATTCGACATCGGTTTGTATGTCATTGGCGGCAAACAGGGGTGTTCCGCCGCCGCCACAAAACCCCAGAAGTACGCCTGCTTTGGCAAATTCGCGTACGGCAGCCTGGGTAATGGAGGTGCCAGTACCGAGCAGGATGACGGTGGTGTTGGCAATGGGGATGTTCCAGTAAAGCGATTCTTTTCCGGCTTCGGTGACGTATTCAACCCGACCGCCGTTGACCAGTACCCGGCAATATTGCAGGTAGTAGAGGTTGGCGCGTTTTGAATGCAAGATGGTTTTGAGCTCTGACGGGGAAAAATCGTCCATGGGTACACCATTCCGTGGTTTTATGTTGATTTGAGCATAGCGACAGCGGCTGGCGTTGTCATCGGCTAGAATCCATGCCTTTTGGTTTTCCGGTGCTTAGCCGTCGCGTGACTTTGTGGCGACCGTTGGGCGACCCACGCACAGGAGCGCAGGAGCCAGAGGGAGGTAGCAGGAAGGTAGAGGTGCCGTGTGAATGACCAGGAGCGGGGCTACCCACGCGGGAGCGTGGGAGCCAGGTGTAGCGCTTTAAGCAGGGGTTATTGCAGGGTCTCGAACGTGCCGTCGATATAACGAACCACCCAGGTGCCGTTTTCCTTGGTGATACGGCCGTAAACCACGTCGCGGTAGTTCAGGTAGAAGGTGGCGGTATCGAGGCTGTAGCTTTCATCCCACTCTGCCTGATTGGATGTCACGCAGCGTTCGTAGTCTCCTTCGTCGTTCACCAGGTAGGTGTACGGCAGTGGATCAGCGCCATTGGATTCATTCAGGAAGAGCGTCAGGGTGCTGTCTACCTTATCGGTGCTGCCATCATCCAGCGACAGCGAGACGCCGTCTTTGTAAATCGCCAGGCTGCCGGTGGTTTCGAAGGTGTAGTCGGTGCGGTAATTCAGGATAATCCGATCCAGAGACGAGCCACTGCCGATCGTTACATAGCCACTGGTAGAGGTACTGGAGTAGTCGTGGGACAAGGCTGCTGTTATGCGGTAGTCATCCACTGTCGGGGCATTGATGTATACATCCAGTAGGGTATCCGGCTGATTATCAAGGATCACTTCGGTCTGGAATCTGAGTGTGTTGAGGCCCAGTACCATAGGATCATAGAGGGTGCCATCCAGGTCGGCACTGCTGCTCTCCAGGTCGTCCAGTACCATGCAGCCATTGCTGTCGGTACTGTTGGCTGCCCATTCAACAAAATAGGTGCCCCGCCCGTCAATGGAGATACGCGACAATACGCCACTGGCCCACAGGGTGTTCACGTAGTCGGTAAAATCCGCTTCGCCGTAGTAACGGTTCTTTGGCTCGCAGGTATCCACGGCCCAGGTGCTGCCGTTTTGCACCAGATAGCATTCTTCGGTGTCGTAGGTGTTCACCAGTTCATCAAGATCATCATCGCCATCAACGTCGCTTTCATCCTCACGTTCAATGGTGGGATACAGTCGATAGCGTAATGATTCACCCAGCGGCACATGGATATCCAGGTACTCGACAGCCTGATTTTTGACGGTTTCTGAGCCGGTGGCATAGCTCAACAAACCGCTGGCGACGGTGCCTTTGGCAAAATCTGCGCTGCTGTTTGGTGTAAAGAAGCCGGTGAATGGAGCAAATTCCTGATCCGGGTAAAACTCGGCGGCGTTGGATGCGGCAGCACCAACGTACAGGTCGGCGTATTCATCGTCGTCGCCATTGTCACCCTTGACGTTGTCCGATACCCGGCTATCCAGTACGACGGTATCGATATTGAATCGCAGTGCTGAGGTTGCATCCAGCGGGTCTCGTACGCCCCGGTAGAACAGGCGGAAGTAACCATCAAATTCCAGCTCGTCTGCGGTGTTCAGGGTTGTCTGGTCGTAAAATTCAAAATCTCCCCAACGCAGTTCATAGCCGATAATTTCGTTGCTGCTGCTGTCTGCCAGCTGGGAAACTTCGTCGGTGTAATACACCCGCACAGCGGACGGCCGCTCAATGTCGTTATCGCTGTCATCGTTTTCGTAGTAGTGGTCAATATTAAAAACCAGATCGCCTTGCTGATAGGTGCCGACAATCAATACATCGATGGCATGGGAGGCATCTGGCTCGTCATCGTCATCGGTGGTGTTAACATCCGCGACCCGCTGACTGACGGTAATGGCACCATCGTTAAGTTTGAGTATGCCGGTTGCGCTATTATAGCTGTCGATGCTGGTCAGCCAGGTCATGCTGCTGTCTTGGGTCGGGCAGCCAGCATTCAGATAACAGCTGGTATAAAGTTCATAGGTTTGCAGGTAAGCGTCGATCAGGGCCTGGAATTCATCGGCATTGTCGTCGCCCACGGCTTTGACCATATCCAGATAGGCATCTACGTCTTCGCGGTAGCCTTCTTCAAAGAAGCTGTCCTGGTAAGTACGCAAGGTATCGACAAACGCTTTGGTGCGCTGCAAACCGAGGATAAAGTCATCGTAGTCACCGGAACCCACCAGGTTTTCGATGGTTTCCGGGACAACAGCGGTCAGTTCGCCGTCTTGCAGCGCGGCAATATCGGTATCAAAGGTTCCGATCACTGTAGCAACATAGGTGGCTGCGGTGGTGTTGGTCACTTCCAGTGCGGCCAGGTTGTCCCGCGCCAGCTGGAACAGCTGCGCCAGACTCACGGTTTGGCTGTCACCGCTCTGCAACCACTGGCCGTCATTAGTAACGATATCGGCACCGACCTCGGCAACGAGTGTGGTATCACCAGCGTAGCTTTCTTCGAGGTGGCTCCAGGCCGAGACCAGCGCGCCATAACGAATCTGATCCAGCGTGCTGGCCTGGCTGCCGTTCCAGTTATCAATATGGGTCAGGTCAGCCGGACGGGTTGTCTGGATGTCTTCAACGCCGAGAAGGCGTGATAACTGGGAAACAGACTGCACTACTGACCAGGCCGAGTAATAGCCGGTTGTGTCCCACTCTGCCGTGGATTCCAGATACAAGCGCTCGTACGCCAATGTTGCCGCCAGATCGGTAAAGGGCGTCAGGCGAACCCGTTCATCGCTTTGCAAGTCGTAGGCTACCGTGCGCCACAGGCTACCGATAGCGCTATAGCGTTCACCAAAGGCCACCGTCGCAGCTGCCGTAACACAGCCATCCATCCACTGACACAAACGCGTTGTGCCTGGGACATCCAGATCGGTATCTTCAACCTTGCCAACCAGGGTGAACTGCTGAACTTCTTCGGATGCAATGGTCGCTTTTATCTCGCTGTCTTCATCGGTGTCGTATTCTGAGTGGCTCAAGCGCCCTTCACTGTCAACAGACAGCTGCCCACCCTCAGTCACTGCCGTGGACCAAACGTAAGCGTCATCAAAATCACCCTGGCTTACCCAGACTTTGACTGACACCGTTGAACTTGAGCTACTGCCATTGGAGCAGCCCGTCAGCCCAACCACTGCCAACCCAACCACGGTCAACAGAGTTCCTGCCAACATCCCGCTATAACGCTTGTACATACGTAAACTGATCCTAACTTGCCTGGTCAAGCCCGGCGATTGCGACAGCCATCTCTGCCGATCCCAACGACCGAACCGAAAAATGGCGCTTATCATAACAGGCTTTGATCGACCCACCAGACCCGCCCGAGTTCAGAATCGTCAGTATTTGCCGGTAACTGCTGACCAATTGACGGACAATAGCGACCGCTAGGGGCGTTCTCAATGATTAAACCGAGCCTGCCGAGCACCAGTGGGTTTCAGAACAAGGCATGAGGAGCGTGGTTTGGCGAGCTAAACAAGTAACGAATAACGCCGTGCTGGAAGCTACTGGCCTCAGCCCCAAGGGATCAGGGTCAATATCCCACCTGCGGTGTTGTTGAACTTGAAAAGAACTCGCCATTCTCGGCGTCCAACGCCTTGCCTGACGGGATTTATCCTCCCGCCAGGCCGTGGCAAATAATTGAGAACGCCCCCTGGCAACCAATGCCGCAACTACGAAGGATGCAGAGCGCCCTCTACTCGGCTAAAATGCCCGCCCAATTCGAGGTGACCCCATCTATGCAACTGTTCGTCAACCAGCTAACCAATGTCGATTTCAGCTATCTGGACGCCCAGCGCGGGCTGGTTGGAGAAACCTGGCTTGCCTCAGTGATACTGGATGGTGTGCTGGATGAGCAGGGTATGGTCTGCGACTTTGGTGTGGTCAAAAAAACTCTGCGTTACTGGCTCGATGATCAGCTCGATCACCGTCTGCTGGTGCCCACGGAATCCGAGCGCCTCACGCATCAGTGTATTGATGGCCGTATTATTCTGACCTGGCAGTCCGACAAGGGTGATATCGAGCTGAATTGCCCACAGGAGGCGGTTACCCTGATCACGACCGACAGCATTACTGCCGTCAGTACTTCGGTCTGGTGTCGCGAACAATTAAAGGCCAGCTTTCCGGTCAACGTCGATCAGTTAACCCTGACGTTTACACCCGAGCACATCGACTCGGCGTTTTACCATTACAGCCACGGCCTCAAAAAACACAACGGCAATTGCCAGCGGATTGCCCATGGACACCGCTCGCGCATCGAGATTTTCCGTAACGGCGAGCGTTCAGACGAATTAGAACAACAGTGGGCGCAGCGGTGGCAGGATATTTATATCGGTACCGCAGCCGACCTGTGTTCTACCGACGACAGTAGCGAAGGCAGTAGCGACAAGCGCTACCATTTTGCCTACGACGCGCCTCAAGGGCATTTTGAACTGACCCTGCCGCAGTCGCAGTGCTATCTGATCGATACCGACACGACCGTCGAGCTGATTGCCGAACACCTCGCCAGCACCGTAGCTGCCAGCCTGCCTGGCCAGAGTATTCTGGTACGCGCCTACGAAGGCATCAACAAAGGGGCGCTGGCTCAACAGCTGGCCTGAAATCAGCCTCGTTGCAGCGGCTAAAGCCGCTTACTATGCGTTATTCAGCTGCCATTATTGCCATCACCGGAGCCATATATGTCCGAGATACAACGGATTCAAAGCACAGAACGAATGAGCCGAATCGTCAAGCACAACGGTACGATTTACCTCTGTGGCCAAACCGCAGGAGAAATCGACTGGGATATTCAGGAGCAGACTCGTCGCTGTCTGACCAAAGTGGATAACCTGCTGAAAGAAGCAGACAGCGGCCGTGACAGGCTGTTATCGGTCACTATTTATGTACGCGATATGAAAGACTTCGCTGCCATGAACGAAGTGTACGATGGCTGGATCGCCACCGTCGAAAAGCCCGCTCGCGCCTGTGTTGAAGCCCGTATGGCACGGCCGGAAATTTTGGTGGAATTCAGTGTCATTGCCGCACAGTAGCGGCATTTAATAACAGTATTCAGTCACAGTGCGGCGAGCGCTCAGGCCGTACTGGCGATATTTTGCCGCAGTTTGCGCTGACCGATAACAAAGATGACCACCGCAATCGGCAGCAGCCACCAGAGCCATTCGTGCATCTGTTCGGCGTACTGACTGCCAAGCCAATACGCCACACCAAACAGCCCCGCCGCCCAGGCAATGATGGAACTGACATTGGCCACCGTAAAGGTTAAGCCGGGCACTCTTGCCAGACCGCAGGCAATATAACCGAAGGTTCGTAAACCCGGCATACAACGAATCAGCACCAACTGGTGCCAGGGCGCTTGTTGTAACGGCGTTACCTGACGCTGAATCATATCGTGCTGAAACTTGCGCGCCAGCCACGGCCAGATCAGGGCGCCGCGTCCCATCAAATACAAGGCCGAATCACCAATAAACATACCGCAACAGGTCGCCACGAATGCGACCTCTGGTTGCATCCGGCCACTGGCTGCCAGCATTGCCGCACCGATAATGGCCAGATCTTCCAGCATAAAGGTGGAGACAATCACCACTAGCACCAGCCAGGCGGGGTTATGCGATACAGCAAGCATGGAATCGAGCATAGGGGAAAATACCTTGGGAACCATCTATTCGCCGGAAAACTGAACGACCCACCATCCGACGGCCGTTGGCGGCGGCATTCTAACACCATGGACAACGACATTTGGGGGTCGTGCGTAAAAACTTCCGTCAACAGCTGAGAAAAAACGGTTTTTCCGGTAGACTTTCGCGCCTTTTTTAACAACAAGGTAACGATCGGCCATGGCCAGCCAATGCCCTGTCGTTCGCCTTACCTTCAGCAATCTGAACTCCAGCGGGAAATGTCTATGGAACTGTCTGCACTTACAGCAATTTCACCAATCGATGGCCGATACGGCAGCAAGACATCGGCACTGCGGCCGATATTCTCTGAATTTGGTCTGATCCGCGCACGGGTCGAGGTAGAAATTCGCTGGTTGCAGCGCCTGGCAGCTCACCCAGCCATCACTGAAGTACCCGCTTTCAGCGCCACCGCCAACGCCCTGCTCGACCACATTGTTGCTGACTTCAGCGAAGAGCACGCCCTGCGAATCAAAAAGATCGAAGCAACAACCAATCATGACGTCAAGGCAGTTGAGTACTTCCTCAAGGAACAGATTGCCGATAACGCCGAGCTGAATGCTGTCACCGAATTTGTGCACTTCGCCTGTACCTCCGAAGACATCAACAACCTGTCGCATGCGCTGATGCTGAAAGCGGGTCGTGAACTGATCAGTACCGACATGCAAGCCATTGCCAACGCCATCCGCGCCCTGGCCCATGAACATGCCGCTCTGCCGATGCTGTCCCGCACCCACGGTCAAACCGCCTCCCCAACCACCCTGGGCAAGGAAATGGCCAACGTGGTCGCTCGTATGGAGCGCCAGATCGCCCAATTGGGCCAGATCCCGCTGCTGGGTAAAATCAACGGTGCCGTTGGTAACTACAACGCCCACATCAGTGCCTATCTGGATATTGACTGGCAGGCCAACGCTGATACCTTCGTCACCTCTCTGGGGCTGACCTTCAACCCCTACACCACCCAGATCGAGCCACACGATTACATCGCCGAACTGTTCGATACTATCGCCCGCTTCAATACCATCCTGATCGACTTCGATCGCGATATCTGGAGCTATATTTCATTGGGCTACTTCAAACAGCGCACGATTGAAGGCGAAGTCGGCTCTTCGACCATGCCACACAAGGTTAATCCGATCGACTTCGAAAATTCCGAAGGTAACCTGGGCATCGCCAACGCCATCTTCGGCCATCTGGCTGCCAAACTGCCGATTTCCCGCTGGCAGCGCGATCTGACCGATTCCACCGTATTGCGTAATATGGGTGTTGGCATGGGCTACAGCCTGATTGCCTACGCCGCCAGTATGAAAGGCATCAGCAAACTGGAAGTCAACGCAACTCGTATCGCTGCCGACCTGGACAACGCCTGGGAAGTTCTGGCAGAACCGATCCAGACCGTGATGCGTCGTTACGGCATTGAACAGCCGTACGAAAAACTGAAAGCATTTACCCGTGGCAAGGCGATTACCCAGGATGCCATGGGTGACTTTATCGCCAGCCTGGAGCTGCCAGACAGCGTCAAGGCCGAACTTAATGCCATGACCCCGGCCAGCTATATTGGCAATGCCGAGGCGCAAGCCAGAGCCGTTTGATCCCTGGCTCATAAAACCATTACTGTTGAGTTTTGGTGACCAGTTCCTGACACATTAAGCAACCGTCAGGAACTGGCAAACACGGCAACAACCAGCTCTTTTTCCCTTTACCGTTAGTTAGTCAAATGGCTTGGGCTGTGGCGTCCTCTCCGTTGACGGCGGCAATATTGGCAGCATAAAAGACGGCTGCTCACCGGTCAGCGTTTTCAGGAATGCAACCACACTGGCATTTTCTTCCGCACTGAATTTACGTCCCAATTGCAGACGCCCCATCAGATCCACGGCTTCGGTCAGCGTTTCTGCTTCGCCATCATGAAAGTACGGGTACGTCAGCTCGACATTACGCAAGGTCGGGACTTTAAACTTGAAGCGATCGGCGTCTTTGCCTGTCACCCCTGCCAATCCCTTGGCTGGATTTTTGGTGTCGTACGCAGCGACCAGACCCATTTTCTGGAAAGAATTCCCCCCCACCGCCGGGCCATTATGGCAGGCAACACAACCGGAATTTTTAAACAGCGCATAACCGGCTTTTTCATCGACGCTGATCGCACCGGTATCGCCCAACAGCCATTGGTCAAAACGGGAATTGGGCGTCACCAGTGTTTTTTCAAACGCGGCGATGGCATCGGTTACCTGATCAATGGTGAGTGTATCGGTGCCAAAAACCCGTTTGAATTCGGCCACGTACGGCGGAATCGACTTCAGTACATCCACGGCCAGCGTATGGGTAAACGCCATTTCTCCCGGATTGGCGATTGGCCCTCCGGCTTGGGCTTTCAGGTCAGCCGCACGGCCATCCCAGAATTGCGCAATATTCATACTGGAGTTCAGCACAGTGGGGGAATTAATCGGCCCCTGTTGCCAGTTGTGTCCGATGGATGTTTTCAGGTTATCGGTGCCGCCCATGCTCAGGTTGTGGCAGGAGTTGCAGGAAATAAACCCGGACTTGGACAGCCGGGGATCGAAGTACAGCTTTTTACCCAATTCCACTTCCGCCAGGTTAACATTTGCTACTGGCTCAATGGGTTGAATCGGCTCCGCCGCCACCGCACTCTGAACAGCTCCGATACAACCTAACAGTGCCAACGATGTCAGCCATATTTGTCGTTTCATATCTCTCCCTCTCTGATCGTATTGCATCAAATATTCTCCATGCCTGCATAGTTATGGCTGGCTGATTTATTAGCAATAACCTTATCAATAGAAACTTGAGCCGGATCAAAGTGGCGCGGCAGTATCCTCTGCCCCCTTGCATCTGCCCGGCAAAGCCCAAACAATACGCGCCTTTAAAATCAGCCATTTTGCATCAACGAGGCTTCTCAAAGCCTTTGCGTTGTGCACCCGTCAGGAACCCTCTGTATGCATATCCTTGGTGATCTCTCTGTTGAAGCATTCCTGCGCGATTACTGGCAAAAAAAGCCGCTGGTGATTCGCCAAGCCTGGCCGAATTTTCAACCCTTGCTGGCAGCCGATGAACTGGCTGGCCTGTCGCTGGAAAGCGAAATTGAGTCACGCCTGGTGATGGAGCACGGCACCGCTGGCCCATGGGAAATTCGCAAAGGGCCTTTTGATGAGTCCGCGTTTGCCGACCTGCCTGAAAGCCACTGGACACTGCTGGTACAAGCTGTTGATCACTGGATTCCGGAAGCTGCCGACCTGTTGGAACATTTCCGTTTTTTGCCCGGCTGGCGCGTCGATGACCTGATGATCAGTTACGCCGTCGATGGAGGCAGCGTTGGCCCGCATTACGATCAGTACGATGTATTTTTATTGCAGGCTGAAGGTCAGCGGGAATGGCGCATCGGCCAGATGTGTCATGAAGACTCCGCTATTCTCAAAGGGCCGATGATCCGGGTATTGGCGGCTTTTGAAGAAACCGAACGCTGGGTACTGAACCCAGGCGATATGCTGTACCTGCCGCCACAACTGGCCCATTACGGCATCGCCCAAGGGGAATGCCAGACCTATTCGATCGGTTTTCGTGCCCCCAGTGTTGCCGAACTGGCGCAATCCGCACTGGATCAGGTTTTAAGCACCAGCAGCGAAGACCAGCGTTATACCGATGCCGACTACAGCACTCATGAAGGCAGCAGCGGCGAAATATCTTCCGCCGCCAAAGCCCGACTGGCCAAACTGTTACAAGCGGTCTTGATGCAACCCGACAACCTCGGCGATATGCTCGGCAAGTTGATGACCGAAGCCAAGTATCCGGAGCACCAGTCCGAACGGTTGGATGACGACGATTGGGAACTCTGGCGCAGCCAGCACCAGCAACTGCCGGATTTACGCAAGAGTGAACATGGTCGTTTCGCTTTCCAGCAAACGGCAGCGGGGCTGGTTTTTTATGCCCAGGGGCAAGCGTCCACTCTCGATATTGAGGATCTGGAACTGGCACAATTACTCAGTAGTCGTCATCAGTACCCACGTGACGCGCTGGCCAACGTGCCTTGCTCGCAACAGGGTTACGAGCTGCTGCGCCGCCTTTGGTTACAGCAACTGATTTATCAGGTCGAATAACCTCATATTCAAGACAGGCTTAGCCCAATACACTGATACTGGATACACGCAACACCCCTGGAGGCACAGATGACTATTCGTATCGTTCGCACTCGCTGGACGGATCACCAGCACGGAATTCGGAGTGTCCGCGACCGCGTCTATATTCAGGAACAACAAATCCCCGCCAGCGAAGAATGGGATGACGCAGCGGATCATGCCGCCCACTACGTCATCGCCCTGGAAGGAGACACCGTGATTGGCTGCATCCGGCTGTTCAATAACGGTCACTTCGGACGCTTGGCAGTGTTGCCAGAATATCGGGCCAGCGGAATTGGTAGCCAGCTGGTCGGAGCCATCAAGACGTTGGCGGAAGAGCTGGGCATGCCCGCCCTGCTCGCCAGCGCCCAGTGCTCGGCGATGAATTTTTACTGGCAGCTCGGCTTTTATAATGACAGCAACTTTTATCTTGATGCCGATATTCCACACCTGGATATTGCCTTGCCACTCAGTGCTGCCGATTTGCCTGCGCGCTACAGCAATGCCTACCGTGCCGGCCAGGACAGCCAGCTGCATACGCTCACCACACCTTGTGAGCGGCTGGGATTTTTGCTGACCCAGTTGTGTCAACAGCCCGCGACCGTGGAGCTGGCTCTGTATGATCCGGAAAACCCGGACTGGCACCACCACTTGTTGATTTCGGCGCTGGTGAAATATCTGCGCCAGGGGCGACAACGCTTTGTGCGCCTGATTATTCGTCACGACAATCATATTGCCGACTTGCCGCTGTTCACCATGGCCCGACGCCTGGACAGCCAGGTGGCCGTAGTGATCAACAGCGAGGTCGCTATGACTCAGGGAGTATTGGGGAGGGATTGTTGGTTAGCAGAAGGAAAATCACGACCCGGTCTGGATAACGGTCACTTTATCGCCAATACCGCAGATGCTCGCAGTACCAGAACGGTGCAACAAGCCCTGACGGAGTGTTTTAACAGCGGCGCTCCCAGTAAGGAATTACGTCTGCGGTATTTGTAAGAAGCAAAGGGTACGACGACCTTACTGACTGATTTCTGCCACCCCAATCAACAGCAGGTGCACAACCACAACCACCAGTGTCAGATGACGCCGCAAACGGCGATAGACAGGCGAATACACCTCACGAAACAGCGGTTGCAGCTCCATCAGGTAAAGCACCAGATAACCGGCAACCAGTGCGATCAGGGTGAACTCTGATCCGATGATCGCAACCAGAACCCAGGCCGCCAGCCCCCATAAAAACACCGCGATCGACACGCCCGGCAGCCAATAGCCCATCCGCTGGTGATGACCCTGCCCCACGCCCCAGCAGGCACCGGCCATAAAGGCCAGAATCATTGCGGAATACGCCAGAAAAAACGCCAACGCTCCGGCAATACCAAACAGCGACAACACGGCAGCAATAATAAAAGGCAGCAGGCCGGAATAACCCAGCCACCTGACCAGACCTGGTTTGTGCTCTTCTGCCTGGCCTGATTGATCTGCCTGATCCGGTTCTGTCATGTTCCAACCTTCGTTATGTGCCGCGCACCTGGCCGCGACTGCAGACTGCAGACTGCACTCAGGAGTCTGTTGGACTTGGCGCTGATGACTACTGGCTCGCCGACATCGCCGCTAATAGCTTTTCTACCCGCATCACATCGTCCGGTGTGTCGATACCATGTCCAGGTGGCTGATCAATCACGGACAGATGAATACGTACGCCGTACCAAAGTGCCCTGAGCTGCTCCAGTGATTCGGCACCTTCCAAGGCACAAGGTTCCATTGAGGTGTATTGCTTCAGGAATGACACCCGGTAACCGTACATCCCCAAATGACGATAGAGCGGCAGTTTGGTCGTCATCACACCGGGACTGACCTTATAGCCGTCACGATCCCAGGGAATGCTGGCGCGACTGAAATACATGGCAAACCCGGCGCGATCCAACACCACCTTGACGACATTGGTATCGAAAGCATCGTGGTCGTCGTGAATTGGCGTACACAGCGAACTCATCCCGGCTTCCGGCCGATCCAGCAAACTGGCAGCGGTTTTCTCGATCAGTTCCCGTGGAATCAGTGGCTCATCACCTTGCAGGTTTACAATCACGTCGTGGTCTTCCCAGCCACGCAGGCGGGCCACTTCGGCGATGCGCTCAGTCCCGTTTTCATGATCGACCGAGGTCATCACGACATCGGCACCAAAACCGCGGGCAACATCGGCAATACGCTGATCATCCGTGGCAACCACTACCTCATCAACACCCGCTTCCAGCGCTCGTTCGTACACGTGCTGAATCATCGGTTTGCCTGCCAGCTCAATCAGCGGCTTGCCAGGCAGACGACTGGAGGCGTAGCGTGCCGGAATAACAATTTTGTAGTTTTTCATAACATCCATCCAAATAACTTGTATCCAGTACTGCGCTTATCATAACGGCCACACACAACAATCCCACACAGAGGCAACTCTGGAAAATGTCACAACCCGTGATACTGACGATACCAGCTGACAAACCGCTCCAGCCCATCGACCAGACGCGTATTCGGTGCAAAATCAACATCGTCGATCAGGTCATCCACGTTGGCATGCGTCGCGACGACATCACCCGGCTGCATATCCATGTAATTGATATTGGCTTTGGTACCAAGGGCGCTTTCCAGCGTGGTGATAAACTCACCCAGCTCAACACTGTTGTGGTTACCGATATTGTAAATCTTGTACGGTGCCGTACTGCGGCTTTTATCGCCCGATTCAACCGTCCAGCCTTCAACACCACCCGGTATACGCTCCGTAACCCGCACCACACCTTCAACAATATCATCGATATAGGTGAAATCCCGACGCATCTTGCCGTGGTTGTAGACGTTGATGGTTTTGCCAGCAAGAATATTTTTGGTAAAGCCCCAGGCCGCCATATCCGGACGTCCCCACGGACCATACACGGTAAAAAAGCGCAAACCGGTTACCGGCAAGCCGTACAGATGGGCATAGGTATGAGCCATAAGTTCGTTGGATTTTTTCGTCGCGGCATACAGGGAAACAGGATGATCGACACTGTCCGAGGTCGCAAACGGCAACTTGCTGTTCAGCCCATAGACCGAACTGGAAGACGCAAACACCAGATGCGGCGTTTGTTGATGCCGACAGGCCTCAAGAATATTGACGAATCCCACCAGATTACTGGCAACATACACATCCGGGTGCTCAATCGAATAACGCACCCCAGCCTGGGCCGCCAGATGCACCACCCGATCAAACTGATGATGATCAAACAGCGTCGTCATCGCTGCCTTGTCGGCCAGATCCATTTCAACGAAGGTGAAATTGCCTTGCTCGCGCACCCAATCCAGACGTGCACGCTTTAGCGATACATCATAGTAGTCGTTCAGATTGTCGATACCGACCACTTCATAACCGTTGGCAATCAGTCGCTTGGCGACGTAAGAACCAATAAAACCGGCAATGCCGGTAACCAGCGCTTTCATTACTTCTGAACCTCAAACTCGGGCAACATTGCCTTGATATAGGCGTCTTCCAGGGGCATTCGACTGCCCAACACCAGGTCTGCCACTTCCCGCGCCACCCCACAGCCACCAGCAGCCTGGGTAACGTACTCAGCGCGTTCCTGCACCATCCAGAACGCATCAGCCGGTGCTACCGCAAAGCCGACTCGGGTCATCACTTTCAGATCGATGACATCATCACCAACGTAACAAACCTCGTCCGGGGTAATGCCAAGCGGCTGCATCACGGCTTCCAGGCAGGGCCATTTATCTTTGCTACCGGGGTAAAAATGCCGAATGCCAAGATCACGGGCACGCCTTGCCAGCGCATCGGAGCTTTTGGCAGAAATAATCGCGGTGGCGATACCAAAACTGTCGAGCAACTTGATGCCCACACCATCTTTCACATTAAAGTGTTTGACCAGCTCACCATCGGCGCTGTAAGTCAGCGTACCATTGGTTAACACGCCATCCACATCAAACACCACCAGCTTGACCCTGGCGGCGCGTTGTTGAAGGGCTTCCGGTAACGGATTGATCCAGGACATCAAAACTCCTCTGTGTAAGTGCCTTACCGCTTGTAGTCGTCATTCACTCTCACCCGACCAAGCGATCAAGATGATCGCCAAACAAACCGCATTGTACCCTGCAACGGCAACAACCGCACACGGCCACCAGGACGGTGTGATCCACAGAAGCAAAGCGAAACAGGTTATCCAAACGATCAGCGTGCGGAAGGACATCCGCCAAATGACAGGCACAAAAAAAGCGGCTAGCTGCCGCTTTTTTCTGATACCACATAATAGTGGTATCCCCAAGGGGATTCGAACCCCTGTTGCCGCCGTGAAAGGGCAGTGTCCT
>OJIO01000519.1_pt1 | contig 24332 bp, 20 predicted proteins | sample 1595621 | NCBI WGS metagenome assembly OJIO01 (sample SAMN05416776, study PRJEB24817) | seawater metagenome | isolation source: Sea water | place: Canada:Atlantic | collected 2013-07 | reverse complement strand
AGTGAGTTTTGATAATAAAATAAAATCAAAATTTATTATCAAGCAGCAGCCAGAAGCTCTTTGTCTTAGTACTATTGAGTCAGTCTATACTGTCTTAAACTTACTTAAGGAAGGTGACTTAGAACAATGCGAAACGAAGGGGTTCCTTATTCCTTTTGAAAAAATGATTGAGTATCAACTCGAATATATTCTAAACCCAGATTGTAAACATTATCGTTCAACTGCGAACAAAGAGATTATTCCTAAGAACATGTATAAAGAAAATCCGAAAAGGGGTATTCTGTTTTAACAGATTATATCTCACGATATGCACCCTTGCGGCTTACTAATCGCCCTCACTTACTTTGAGCGATAGGAGAACTTTAATCTCCATAGAGTTTTGGGGAGTACTCACGAAATTTTCATTATCTTTATTTTGATAATGAAGACGTGTACATTCTAGGTACACACAATGGCAAAAACGTTCATATCGGGCAAGAGCCCGACACGTCGTTTAGCCGAAAACATTGGCAATAATAAAATCAGAAAATTTGAAAAAATTACTCATTGTATTCGGACTAGTGATGTCTATAGTATGTCAAGGACAACAAATTAGCAGAGAACTTAAAATCGTAGAATTTTCAGGCCGAGGATATGAACTAGGTCTTCAGCATGGCAAAGAATTAAAAAATGAAATTGAGGAAATAATAACTGCATGGAAAAAGAACGCATCAAACTCATTGGGAAAGGATGCCGATTTAGTACTCAAAGAATTTTTTGAGTATGCTGAATTTAAAGAAGCCATTATGAAATGGACCCCTGAACTCTATGAAGAAGTGAAGGGTATTGCTGAAGGATCAGGCCAAAGATTGAATGATGTCATGGTTTTAAATCTCTTGGATGAGTTTTGGGTTTACATAAACAACCTGAACAATCATCATTGCAGTAGTGTTGGGGTACCTTCAAGAAATGGCAGCCCCGGATACATTTCTCAAAATATGGACCTAGAAAATTATACGGATGGTTTTCAGGTACTTATGCGCTTGAACAAAAATAATGATAGTCCAGAACAATTAATTCTAACCCATCCGGGATTAATCGTTTTGAATGGACTAAATGAGGAAGGAATTGGTGTTTGCGTAAATACGCTAATGCAACTTAAGGCTTCATCAAATGGATTACCCGTTGCCTTTGTCATTCGGCAGATTATCAATTCAACAAGTAAAGAAAATTTGCTCTCATTTATCCAAAATGTAAACCACGCCTCTGGGCAGAATTATATTATTGGCATTAAAGGCGAAGTGTATGATTTTGAGGCATCAGCCAACAAGGTGGTGCGATATAACCCAAATAATAAAAATGGGACTGTTTATCATACAAATCATCCTATTGTGAATGATGATATTAAACCATGGTTTGAAAAATACCATCCAAATTTGAAGGAAGAATTAAGACCTACTAGTTCAAACAGCCATCTTAGATTTAAAGCAGTTGAAAACAGAATGAAATCCAATTCAGAGGTAAGTGATGTATTGATAAAAGAGGCCTTGCGTTCTAGAGATAATGAGGATAATCCAGTTTGTAGAACAAATAATGAAAATGGACGTGGATTTACATTTGCATCTATTATTATGACTTTTTCAGATAATCCGCATATTCAAATTCTTGCTGGACCGCCAGATGAGGCTAAGTATAAAAAAGTTGAATTTACAACCAAGAAATAAATAGTATTACCAACATTGATTATAGCCCATTGAAAAGCACTTTATATTAATCATTGGTAATTTCGTAAAAAAAAGAATGTAAAAACTACCGACAATAAAAACTTCAACGATCATAGCGGCTAAACACTGCTGCGCCGTATAGCCGCACGTTGGCGGTAAAAAAGGGGAAGTCGAAAACCTTTTAGAGTAGACATAATAGTTTAAAAAAAAATCAAATGGAAAAAGAAACAAAACAACCATCTCCAGAATTGATTATGCAAATAGGAACGGGGTTTTGGGCATCTAAAATTTTATTGACAGCTGTAAATTTTCAATTATTTACACATATAAGCAAAACAGGAAGTATGTCTGCTAAAGAGATTAAATCAGTTCTAAAATTGAATTGCACCGATAGGCATTTTTTTGATTTTTTGGATGTACTGGTAAGTTTTGGATTTTTAAACCGGAAAGGGTTGCTGGAGAATGCCGAGTATTCAAATAGTATAGACACAGACACATTTTTGGACAAAGGTAAACCTTCTTACATCGGAGGTATATTAGAAATGATGAACAACCGCCTATTTGGATTTTGGGGCTCTTTAGATGAAGCACTTACTACCGGACTTGCACAGAATGAAGTAAAAGGAGGAGGAGAACCCGTTTTTGAAACTTTATATAAAAATCCTGTATTGCTGAAGGAATTTGTCAATGCGATGACGGGAATGCAAGTTGGTAACTTTATGGCATTAGCACAGCATTTTGATTTTTCAAATTATAATACGTTTTTGGACGTAGGTGGTTCTGCGGGAGTGTTATCTCTTATGGTGGCAAAACATAATCCTCATATGATATGCACCACCTTCGATTTGCCTCCTGTAGAACCGATTGCGAATGAAACCATTCAAAAATTTCAACTTGCAGACCGTGTAAAAGCTGTAAGCGGTGATTTCTTTACAGGAGAATTGCCAAAGGCAGATGTTGTTGCAATGGGCAATATACTGCATGACTGGGATGAGGAAAATAAAATTAAGCTAATTCAGAAAGCCTACGATGCCTTGCCAGATGGAGGTGCATTTATCGCAATCGAAGCTGTGATTGATAATGATAGAAAGCAAAATGCATTTGGGATGATGATGAGTTTGAATATGCTTATTGAAACTGCTGATGGATTTGATTATACATTTGATGATTTCAATAAGTGGACCAAACAAGTCGGCTTTAAATCGACAAGCATAATAGCACTAACTGGACCTTCAAGTGCCGTAATTGCGTACAAATAGAATGAGTTCTACCGCTAACAAAATGCAAAACGACATGTGGGGCCATACGCCCCACTTACGTTTACACACAGCGTTGTGTGCAATGTTTTAAACAGACTATGGTATCAATGCTATGTACACATATTATGAGCTATATTGATACTGTGAAAGTCCTGAATAATACTGAAAAGCTTGGTTAGAGAAGAAGAAAATATTGGAACAAAACAACTGGAATTCAAATTTCAAGTGCCTAATTTAGCTTGGTTTTAATTGACAGGGGTTTCGTTTATTTAAAGGTTTGCAATAAGCTATCCTTAAGCCTTAAATAGCAATTTTTAATCATCCTCACTTTTAAGCGCACACCACTAGGTATAATGTAAATCTTTACCGTATGAAAATCTCTCAAATGGAGATAGAGATATTCTATGATCCATCAAAGCATAGAAGTATAAAAGTATTGCAAGAATTATGAAGTAATGGTATGGAATGGAATTTTTTGAATGTGGTTTGAGGTTTGTTTTTTGCTAAATATTAATTGATTATATTACGTGGGATTACAATTAAGATCAGGATTGATTAACCAATTATAAACGTTTCTATTCAGATAATACTCGGGTATACACGGTTATGAGCGAGAGGTTTATTTGTAAGTTATTGAATGTGAAAATTTTATTATGTATAAGACGTTTTTTGCTGTGATTTAGGAATGGGAAAAACTACGTATACTGATATAGATTTATGCGTTTAAAAGATAGTTACACACCATTAAGAAACATGAAATTCAAATCAATCATAATCATTTCAATATGTTCTATACTCTGTTCATGCCAAAATTCGAATTGGAGAAACGAGAACAACTCTATTAGACCAACTTGCGAGTTGACAGGTGAAATTTATTTCCAAAGTGAATTTCAAGAGATAAAAGAGAATCAACTAAACAGCCATTATTTTTGGACGACAATGAATCATTCAAATATTGAAGTAGCTGTAGATTTAGAGGATGGAGAGTTAAAAATGGCAGAACCTAAATCTGATAAGTCTTTTTTTGAATTGGAAGATGGAAAATTAGAAATAATAAATAGCGGTGAATTTGGAGGAGCGTTAAATTTTATTTCAAGTGATAATATTCTTGATACTATTTCCATATGGAAAATCCCAATAAATTTTGTCTTCGAGTTTAAGAGCAAAATCTATTTCTTAGTTGGAATAGCCCATGGGATGGATTCTGGTGGGGCACTTTATGAGCTGAAAAGAATTGATAATGAATTTAGTTATGAAGAAGTTGTAAGATTAGACAGTGCACCAGAGGCAGTGTCGATTTTTAGGAACAAAATTTTAATCGCAGGACACCAAATGTTTACGGTAGTTGAGAATTTTAATAAGGATAACATAGTAAAAGAGGCATTCTGGTCTTCCCTATATCCAAATTCTATCTCCGTAAAAAATGAAGATGAAGTTTATATTGGAATGAGAGGTGGATATGCCAAATTATCTTTGATATCAAAAGAAGTGAAATATTTTCAATACAGAAAAGAATAAAACGTTGTGTAACAAATGATATGAGATCAGACTTGCTATCGCTGCGTCCGCTCCATATCACAGAACCGTTATGGCTCATCATAGGTAAAAAAGAGTGCTTCGAACGATAAATATTACTGTACGCAAATAATCTTCGCGGTTCAGAAAGAATCTCAAAATACGACTTGTAGAATTATTACTGCCTATCCTAATCCTAATTAGTGATCAATTGATTGAAAATTCGTCAAAAGTAGTTGGTGTGAATGTCTATAATCATCTAGGATTTTATTCGCTGAGATTTTCTGATAGAAGTTTGGAGCGAATGGTAAAGCGATAGAAATGGCATTTTTTGTTGATTAAAAGCGTTATCTTATTATCCAAATCGAATCGTTATGTCTACTGTAGAACTGAAAAATAAACTAAAAGAAAAGATCGAAGAGTTAAATGAAGATTATCTTCTAGAAGAACTCCTTAGCATCATTGATTTAGAATCTAGTCGAAATGAGGTTTTTAAGATACCCGAGGAGCATAAAAAAGGACTTGAAAGGAGTCTGAAACAAATGGATGCTGGTCAAACAATTTCTCATGATCAAGTAATGAAAGAGCTAAGAGATGGTCTTGCAAGTTAAGTGGACTAAAGAGGCAAAAGTTCAGTTTAAAGATATCATAGACTATTGGGACGTTAGAAATGATTCTTCAAGGTATTAGCAGAAACTTATAAACATAGTCGATCAAGCCATAGCAAGATTATTAGAATTTCCAGAAATTGGTCGTGTCACAGAGAATGATAGAATTCGTCTCAAAATCATCAAAGATTATTTTCTTTACTATTCCTTCAATGATACTGAGTTGATCGTATTAGGTGTTTCTGATATGAGAAGAGACCCTAAGTACCTGAAATCACGGTTGAAATGAAAAAAAGACGAAGCCATAACTTTATGTATAATAAGAGCCGTATGATGGGAGACTATCACGTACGGTTCTGTGAGAGGTTTGAGGTGAAATTCCTCTTACCTACTTGACCAATAGGTATATCAATCTGTAAAATTGAATTAAATAATAAAACTGGATTCTGGAGACTTAATATGGGAAGATTGAGGGAAGATTGATGGATTAAATTCATTTTACTAGATTATCAATAACAAAATATTATTACATTAACATTAAACTAAAACTTAACATCGTGAGAAAATTTTCATTTGTATTTTACCTTATTCTATTTATTCCTTTTTTAGCAAATACCCAATCTGTAGAAATAACTGGATCTCTAAAAGTTTCTACAGCAGTGACCGATAATACAGCTGCTTTTGTTGTTGTTCGTCTTGCCGATGGAACATTTGCTGTTAGAGATGCCTCTTCTTTTGGCGCTATAATTCCTGCCGGTGTTACTTTTGGAGAATTCCTATATTGGGATGGAACACAATGGGTAATAGGCTCTGATGAAGTAAAAATTGGAAGTAGTGCAGGAGAAAACTCACAAGGACAAAATGCGATCGCCATTGGAAATGGAGCAGGATTAGCCTCTCAAGGATCTACTTCTATAGCTATCGGTCTAGATGCAGGAGCAAACTCACAAGGACTAAATGCGGTCGCCATTGGAAATAGAGCAGGATCAGCCTTGCAAGGATCTACTTCTATAGCTATCGGTCGATATGCTGGCGAATTTGGTCAAAGTCCTGAGGCAGTGGCAATTGGAAATAGAGCAGGATCAGACAATCAAGGATTTGCTTCTATAGCTGTCGGTCTAGATGCTGGCCAAACAAATCAAAGTTTTGATGCAGTAGCAATTGGAAATGGAGCAGGAGAAAACTCACAAGGAACTGCAGCGGTTGCTATAGGTGCTGGTGCTGGAAATACTGCTCAACACGATAATTCCATCATTATTAATGCCAGCGGAAATGATCTGAATTCTTCTGGAAGTGATGGGTTATTTATTAAGCCTATCAGGGGCGTCCCTCATGGACTAGGAGAGGGTGTCTTACATTATGATCCGACAACTGGCGAAATCACCTATAGTACTAATTAATTGAGTTCTGAGGAAATTTTAGAAACTAAGTAATAAATTATTATTGATTTATTATTAGAAAATAATGTAAATAGATGTAGCCTTAATAAAATTTATGCAGACGTAAAAGTGCCAGCACCTAACAAGCGATAAATAAGCATAACTTCCTATCGTTGTTACGCTTCTTATCGCAACCGTTATGATAGAATTCCTCCGCTGCGCTCCGAAATTCCATCATAACGGCCTCCGGGCAAACCCGTGTTATGTGAAGATGCCTCCGCTATGCTACGGTAAAGTCGCTATCGCTCCCAACTCCACATATCCCGAAGGCCGTTAGTCTCCAACAGTAAAGAAGGAGAAACTAAAACATTCCATTTAGTAGAATTAAATTCCATATACTTGCTTTGTAAATTTATTGGATGCGAGTTGTTACACCATGGAAATTAGAGGAGTATGCGGAAAAAGAACCTTCGTCAAAAATACCATTACTACATTGGTATGAAATAGTCAAGTAGGCTAATTGGAATAATATCAATGATATAAGAAATGATTTTCGAACTGTAGATTATGTTGGAAGCAACAGGTATGTATTTGATATCAAAGGAAACGATTATAGATTAGTAGCTATTGTAATTTTGGCATCTAGAAAAGTTTATATAAGATTTTTTGGAATTCATAAAGAATATGATAAAGTTAATGCAAAGGGAATATAGAATATTATGACTAATTCAGAATACAAAAAGAAGTCGAAAATGTTGGAAGATTTACTCAAACAAATGACTAATGAAGGAGAATTGAGTAAGTTAAATGAGAAAGAAATGGATAAGATTTCAGATGAAATAGCTTTATACGAAGATGAAAATTATGCATTTGAGGCAAGTAACCTCGTAGAAATGATAGAGTTAAGGATGTGTCAGAGGAAATTGAAGCAAAAGGACGTGGCTAAAATCCTTGGAACAACTCCATCACGTATTAGTGAAATTATTAACGGTAAAAGAGGATTGACTATTGATTTGGCTAGAGGTTTATACACAAAACTTAATATTGACCCAGAATTAATTCTAACAGCTTAAAAAGACGTAGGCTAACACTGAGGCACTGAGTATGATGGAATCTTCCTTTTAGTGATACTCCACATACTCTTGGATGTTAGCGAAAATGAAGAGAAAACGAAAGAACTGAACTCTAAATAAATGAAAATTATAGTAGGAATATTCTCAAGTATTATAATTGGCTTAATGCTTCTGGTTATAATGCCTTACTTAAATGACTATTTGCAATCAACCAAATTCGATTCAGAAAAATGGATTCTGTCTCAAAAAGAAACTGAGAGCAATGAGCAGCTTAGGTGGAACATGAGAAGAGACTTACTTAAGAATTATCATCTCAAGGAGAAATCGAAAGAAGAGATTTTTAAATTACTTGGTAAACTAACAAATGAATTTGAAAATAAAATCTATTATAATCTCGGTCCAGCTACTATTGGAATCAATATGGGAACGTTAGAAATAGAATTCCAGAATAATAAAGTTAAGATATACCGAATTTTTAGCGGATAAATGAAACGCATAGTAACATTGTGTGTCCATGTCAGACGTCCTTTGTTCGTCCGTCAGGTACACTTGACGGTTCATAATCCAAAAGAGTAACATAAACAACCTCTCAAGCAAAACCCTAAACAGCCTTTGTTAAACAAATACATGAAACCTACCAAAACCTATCTGGCTCATAAGCCCTCATTATTTCCATTACCTCATCGAATATATCTTCTGGTCCAGGTTTGGTGAAGTAATCACCATCTGATCCAAACGGAGGTCTGTGTTCCCAAGCACTTATTGTCACTGGAGGTGCATCAAGATATTGATATCCGCCTTGTGTTTCCAGTACTTCTTTCATCATAAAAGCGGTTGCTCCACCTGGCATGTCTTCGTCTAAAAATATAATTTTGTTTGTTTTTTTGAGAGATTCTACGATCGAGTGTTCTAGGTCAAAAGGAAGAAGAGATTGTACATCGATCAACTCGATGGATACTCCTGTTTTTTCTAACATTTTGATTCCTTTCTCGGCTTCCCTAACACATGAACCGTATGTCACTATTGTGATGTCAGTACCTTCTTGAAGAACTTCGGGTACACCAAGAGGAAGCGTATATTCTCCTAAGTTGTCAGGTAATGTTTCTTTGAGTCTGTATCCGTTTAGGCATTCTATAACGATAGCTGGATCATCAGCTTGTAGTAGCGTATTATAGAATCCCACTGCTTGTACCATATTTCTAGGTGTAAGAATATACATTCCTCTAAGAGAATTGATCATCATTCCCAACGGAGACCCTGCATGCCATACACCTTCTAGTCTATGTCCACGAGTTCTTATTATAGCGGGTGCTTTTTGTATGCCATTACTTCTATACCTTAACGTTGCAAGATCATCTGAAAGAGGTGATAAACCATATAATAAGTAATCTAAATATTGAATCTCTGCAACAGGCCTTAAACCCCTCATTGCAGTACCAATCGCCATTCCCATAATAGACCACTCACGGATTCCTGTGTCGAAAACTCGGTGCTCTCCATATTTCTCTTGGAGACCAGCGAATCCTTGATTTACATCTCCGATTTTACCTACATCCTCACCGAAACCGATCATGTTAGGATACTTGTCTAGAGCTATATCGAAGAATGAATTGATGATCTGATATCCATTCAGATTTTTAGAACTCTCGCTATATTCAGCGGGAACTGCAGGTATATTTACAGCAGCAGTATCAGAACTACTGTAAAGATGCGTATGATATTTTTCATTGGCAGATTCAAAAGAATCATCTAGGAAGGACTGTAAATCTTCAGGCGTTTTACCTGTTTCTACCAGCATATGTTGCTTTAAGATTCTTGCATTTTTAACAACATCACTGTACACAGGATTTAATAATGTATTTAGATCCTTTTCTAAAGCGACTACAGATTCAGACTTATCTACTATTGAAGTATAGATTGCTAATAGATTCTTAACGGTCTCTTTTACTGGAGCTGCATATGTATTCCAAGCATTTGTTCTGCCTTCTTTAGCATCATTTGCAGCTTTTTCTTTTATAATATCTAACTCTTCTTGAGTTGCCAATTCATTTTTAAGAATCCACTCTTCGAATTTCACATTACAATCGTATTCTTTTTCCCACTGCAATCTTTCTTTTGACTTATATCTTTCATGAGAACCAGAAGTAGAGTGACCTTGCGGTTGAGTTAACTCTTGCACATGGATAAGTGCAGGTCTACTTTCTTTTCTTACTTTTTCTGTCACTTTTTCGAACACAGCACATAAGGCAGGGTAGTTCCATCCTTTTACAGTGTATATGAGCATTCCATCGCCAGACTCATCGACAAGGAAACCCTCCATTGCACGAGAGATACTCCCTTTTGTTGTTTGTTTGTCAACGGGTACTGATATTCCGTAACCATCATCCCAAACACATGCAATTAGTGGTACTCGATTTACAGTAGCAGCATTCATTGATTCCCAAAATGGACCTTCTGAAGTACTAGCGTCACCTATTGTGCAGAATATTACTTCATTGCCGTCTTTAGTAAGTTTATCTTTTTCAGGAAAATTTGGTCCTTGACGCAATAATTTTGAAGCTTGGGCCAAACCAAAACCTCTTGCCATCTGACCACCAGTACATGAAATATCAGACGAAATATTATAAAGGTCTTTTAGAGGTAACCAATTATCATTAGAATCGATAGTAGGTGTTGCATAGTGACTGTTCATTTGTCTACCACCAGAGAAAGGATCATTCTTAGTGTCTGCATACAATTGTGCAAAATATTGTTCGACAGTACACTCACCAATACCGAACATAAAGGTCTGATCTCTATAATATCCTGATCTCCAATCTCCTTTTTTGAATACACGCGCCATGGCGATTTGAGGTAATTCCTTACCATCACCAAGAATCCCAAATTTTGCCTTACCCGTGAGCACTTCTTTTCTGCCAACAAGACTGACTTCTCTACTCATCACAATTGTATAGAAATCTTGAAGCACTTCTTCTCTAAATTTTGAGGATTTAGAAACGTTTTCTGAATTAGCTGTAATGTCTTTTATTTCAGTATTCATATATCTCAAGGTTGGAGTGACTTAATATAATAATAACGTCTTAAATACATATATTTAAAGAGTAATTATTGTCGAACCGCGAATTTACAAAAGATTGTTCGTATTGGCATTCAATCCTAAGGTGATTTTCTAATTAAATTTGGTCATTGTCAATTGCTGACATTTCGATTAACACATGTTTAACAAGACGGCATGGTATATGAACTTGTTAATCCGATATAAATCCCTATTTTTGTAATACTGATTTAAAATAAACAAATAAAATTAAATATCAATGAAAAAATTATTTCTTTTATCGTTCGTTTTTGCTGCATTCAGCATGGTTGCTGTAGCACAATCTACTGAACCAACAACTCCAACAAAAACTGAAGCCCCCGCTCCGGAAACTGGCGGACCTATTATGTCTTTAGAGTCAAATACTGTTGACTACGGAACATTAAATCAACATGGTGAGCCATTAAGAAAAGTTAGTTTTACAAATACTGGTACTGAACCATTAGTAATTAAGAATGCGAGAGGATCTTGTGGATGTACTGTTCCTACATGGCCAAAAGAGCCAATTCTACCAGGTGCATCTGCTGATATCGAAATCAGATACGCAACCAATAGATTAGGTAAAATCAACAAGACAGTAAAAATTACTACGAACGAAGGTGGAGATGCACACGTAATCAAAGTAATAGGAAATATATTGAAGCTAGATGAAGAGAAGTCAGTGCCAGCAAAAGCACCAAGTATCTTGAGTGGTGGAAATAACTAAGAATTAATTTCTTGAAAAAATACAGTAAGGCTTCCTCATTTTGAGGAAGCCTTTTTTGTTTAGGTTACCTTCTGTCCTTTGCACAAGGTAACTTGTTTCAATAAATTAGAAATTCAAATTATTATGTTGTTTTTTGAAATTTTGATCGAAGTAATAATTGAACCCTTATTAGGTATTTGTACACAGATTGGATTTTTTATTTATGATGCGTTAGTGCCTAGATCAAAAGATAGAGATCAAGATGTTACTGTAGAGGTAGGGTAATATTTTCAAAGGTAAAATAAATAGGAATGTCAAATGAAAAATATCTGTAGTTCCTGTTTTGTATCCACAATTTTGATTAAACGCTGTAAGCGTGATATTTCTATTGCGATGGGTTTCAACCCTTCGGCATAGAAATGTAATATCATTTAAGCTCTGTAGGAGCGAAATTAATAAATGGTGCAAACCTTGACCGAGACCTATCATTAAGCTTACCAAGCTTTTAAAGATTGGCAGGCTAGATATTTAGTATAAAAGCTGTATGTCACTTTATTATTGTTTCATTCCTTAAACAAAAAGCGGTATTTAAACTTTCTCTTTTCATAGCTTTGCATCCTCTTATATAATAGAACATAAAATAAGTATGATTACACTTTTATCTCCTGCGAAAACTTTGGATTTCGAAACTTCAGATACGATTGCAGAATTGACAATACCTCGATTCACTCTTGAGATCAATCGACTGATTCGAATTTTAAAAAAGAAAAAGGTAGAGGAGATCAAATCAATGATGCACATCAGTGATAATCTAGCTGTACTTAATAGGAGGAGATATAAGACCTTCTCTAAAGAATACACAGATGAGAATTCTAAGTCTGCGATAATGGCATTCAAAGGTGATGTGTATACCGGATTGGATGCAGAGACTATGGATAAGCCAAGTTTGGAATATGTGAATAAGCATGTTAGGATACTAAGTGGTTTATACGGCTTACTCTTACCGTTTGATAGAATGCAACCCTACAGACTAGAAATGGGAACTAGACTAGAAAACAAAAAAGGAACCAACCTTTATCATTTCTGGGGTGACATGATCACTAAATCACTTAACATGGAACTGAAAGAGATGGGAACTGATACTATTGTCAATCTTGCTTCTAATGAATACTATAAAGCGGTTAATAAGAAAAAACTAAAAGCAAATGTTATTGACGTTGATTTCAGAGAAGATAAAGATGGAGAATACAATTTCGTTTCATTTTTTGCAAAGAAAGCGAGAGGAACGATGACAAGATATATCGCCGAAAATCAAATTACTGACCCTTCAGATTTAAGAGGTTTTGATTATGATAATTATCGATTTGAAGAGCGTGAATCTAGTGAGAACTCATTGCTGTTTGTAAGGTGATAACTTGATCTTAATATTTTCCAACACTTTTTCATAATACATACAAATATATCAGTCCTAAAGTATATTTTCGCCCTCTATAAAACTATACCTGATGGCACATACGACTGACACAATAATGATGGTACGACCAGCAAACTTTGGCTTCAATGCGGAGACGGCTGAAAACAATGCATTCCAATCAAATGATAGAGGAGAATCCAAAAAGGATATCGCTTCTCAAGCAAGAGACGAGTTTGATGCCATGGTGAAAATACTAAGGTCAAAAGGTGTAGATATCATTGTAGTAGAAGATACAAAAGAACCTAAAAAACCGGATGCAATTTTCCCAAATAATTGGATCTCATTTCATGATAATGGTGCCGTAGTTACGTACCCAATGTTTGCCAAAAACAGAAGGATTGAAAGAAGAGAAGAAATAATAGAAGGTCTCAAAAAAAGCTTTGAAGTTGACCGTAGATATACTTTTGAGCACTATGAAGAAAATGAGATGTATCTTGAAGGTACAGGAAGTATGCTTTTTGATCGTGATCGCAATATCATGTATGCTTGCTTGAGTGAAAGAACTGATCCTCAAATTATTGATAAGTTTTGTGTGTTGATGGGGTCAGAACGCGTTGTTTTCCATTCTGTAGATAGAAATGGAGATGCTATCTATCATACAAATGTTATGATGGCATTGGGAGAAGACTTTGCGGTGCTGTGCACTGCAAGTATTGCCAAAAAAGAAGAACTTGATCACTTACTTAATAGATTAGAAGAAACTGGCAAAGAAGTTGTAAATATATCTTTTGATCAAATGGAAGCATTCGCTGGAAATATGCTCCAAGTAAGAAATAGTTCAGGAGATACATTTTTGGTAATGTCACAAACTGCGTACAATTCTTTGAACGAGAAGCAAATTGAGTTTTTATCCGCTAAAACCAATCTTCTACCAATCAATATTGATACCATCGAATATTATGGTGGTGGAAGTGTGAGGTGTATGATGGCTGAGGTGTTTTTGCCTAGAAAATAAAAGAAAAATGGGAGGTCTTGTAAAGGTGCTGAATTGAATAGACTATTTTTGAAACCAATATTGATTTTTTCAAAACGACATTAATGGATTTAGATTTTTGGAATATAAATTAGCGTTAAAAGCTTGTAACTGTTTGAGCAGAGAGTGGCTTGTGCAGCAAACGCTCGTCAGCGAGTTTTACGAGTTTAGACAATTTGTGTTTCAAAAAGCGTTTAGAAGCTATTAAAGTCTTGACTTCTTTTGGTTCGTTTTCTGTGTCAAGACAGAAAATGAACGCCAGTCGCGGCGAGCGACAAAAACAAAAGGAGAACTGAACTATTATATTCCATTAATACGCAATTGTTATGAAAATCAAAAGTTTGATATATTTAAAACAATAGCTAAAAAAATTATCTAATCGCCTCTTTTATTCTTTTAGCTTTTATCAAAATTTCCTCTAATTGATCAATCTGCAACATGTTGGCTCCATCCGACTTAGCATTGGCAGGATCAGGGTGAGTTTCAATAAACAGACCATCTGCGCCGACAGCAATTGCTCCTTTTACGATGGTTTCTATCATATCTGGCCTGCCACCGGTTACGCCACTTGTTTGATTTGGCTGTTGAAGACTATGTGTACAATCCATTATTACGGGTGACTTGCAAAGTGTTGACATAGTAGGCAATCCTCGGAAATCTACAATCATATCTCCGTATCCAAATGTAGTACCACGCTCAGTAACCAGAGTCTGATTATTGCCACTATCTTTCACCTTATTCACTGCAAATTGCATTGCTTCGGGACTAAGAAATTGTCCTTTTTTAATATTTACAATTTTACCTGTTTTGGCCGCTGCAACTAATAGATTTGTTTGTCTACAAAGGAAGGCAGGAATCTGTAATATATCAACAACATCAGCTGCCCAAACAGCTTCTTCATCCGTATGTATGTCAGTGGTGATTGGAACATCAAAAGTAGATTTTACTTTCTCTAATATCCTGAGTGCTTTTTCGTCTCCAATCCCGGTAAAACTGTCAATTCTTGATCGATTTGCTTTTCTATAAGATCCTTTGAAGATAAATGGAATATCAAGCCGTTGTGTAATATCGACCAATCGCTCCGCTATTTGCATGCAAATAGCTTCTCCTTCAATGGCGCAAGGTCCAGCTATGAGAAAAAAGGTATCTTTGCCCGTTAGTTTTAAATATTCCATTTGTTGCATTTATAGTTTTATAAACTGTCACAAATAAACGAATAAAAACAATATGCTTTCCGAAACAGTTACTACGAAGACAAAACAAAACGGAAACTGATTTCGAAATAAGTACATAAAAATAGTACAACATGAATTACGACAAAGAAGCCCTCGCTTTACATAAAAAACATCAGGGGAAAATAAGGATAGCAGCAAAGATGGATGTTCATAGCACGCATGATCTTTCATTGGTTTATTCACCAGGTGTAGCGGCTCCATGTTTGGAGATCGCAGCGGATGAAGAGAAAGTTTGGGATTACACGATCAAAGGAAACTGCGTAGCCATAGTCACAGATGGAAGTGCTGTTTTAGGTTTAGGTAATATTGGTGCAAAAGCTTCGATTCCAGTCATGGAAGGAAAAGCGATGTTATTCAAGCGATTTGCTGGTATTGATGCATTTCCAATTGCACTAGATACTCAGGATACAGAAAAAATAATAGAAACAGTAAAACTAATTTCTCCAATTTTTGGAGGTGTGAACTTAGAAGATATATCAGCACCTAGATGCTTAGAAATCGAAGAAAGATTGCAAGATATTGGTATTCCGGTATTTCATGACGATCAGCATGGGACAGCCATAGTTGTTCTTGGAGGATTGATCAATGCTTGTAAAGTAGCTGGTAAAAAGTTGGAAGATATTAAAGTAGTTATCAATGGTGCTGGTGCTGCAGGTATTGCCATTGCTAAATTATTGCGATGTGTAGATAATGCAAATGAAACGGCTTGTATCCCTGTAAAGGAAATTCTTGTATGTGATACCAAAGGAATCATATCTCGAGATAGAGATAACTTGAATGATGCTAAAAAGAAACTTCTCACATATACCAATCCAACAAATATATCAGGAGGTTTAAAGGATGCTATTAAAAATGCGGATGTATTCATTGGTGTAAGCGTCGGTGATATTCTCAAATCAGAAGATATTGCTACTATGGCTGATAAGTCAATAGTATTCGCACTAGCTAACCCTCAACCTGAAATTATGCCTGAAGAAGCATACAAAGGAGGAGCATTGGTTGTAGGAACAGGGAGAAGTGATCTTCCTAATCAAGTGAATAATGTACTTGGATTTCCTGGAATATTCAGAGGAGCTCTTGATGCAAAAGCCAAACGAATTACTCCAAAGATGAAACTTGCTGCAGCTTATGCTATTGCAGATTGTATAAAATATCCAAACGCTATGGAGGTAATACCAGCAACACTGAATATGAGTGTGGCCACAAAAGTAGCTGAAGCTGTTAAGAAAGCCGCATTGGAGCAAGGGGCATAATTTTTATAAGAACAAAATAAATAAAGAAAGGGATCTAATTAAGATCCCTTCTTTATTTATGTAAACATGTTAAATGTTATATCCTTCCACTTTCTTCGGCAGCAGCTGTTTTTCTTTTCTTAGCGGCTTTCACCTTATCATTTCCAAAGCGATAGCTTAGATTAAAAGTAACTCTACGCGTATCATTTGTTTGAATTCCTAAGAAATCAATATCATCTTGATCGATTGTTACATTACTATTATTAGTTCTGAATACATCACTTACATTAAGCTTGATGGTCCCTTTTCCATTAAGTATACCTTTTGAAAGCCCAACATCCACACTACCACGGGGATCGATTTCGAACAACCCAAAGGTGAGTTTTCCTTGATACCTTCCTGATACTTCAAGATTCCATCCTCCAGGAATTTTTAGTTCATTATTCAGGTTGACCATATTTGTGAATTTTTGATTATCCAATGTTCCTGATGGGATAGCTGATTTGAAATCAGTATAAAACCCTGTATAATTTAATCTAGAAACCCACCATTCTGTCCATACTTTAGGAGCTGAAATTGTGATGCTGATATTATTGAAGTCGTCAAGATTTTGATTGGTCTGGTAGTTTTTGTTTTCTGCCGATACTTGCTCGATTACGTCTGTGATGGCATCTGTAGTGTGGCTATAGTTCAATGCTACAAATAGCTTTTTTCCCATTGCATAATTTAGACCATATGCATTTGTGTACTGAGGGTTCAAAAATGGATTTCCCTTTTGAAATGTATACTGATCTAAGTAATTTTCAAATGGATTCAAATCCTTATAATTTGGTCGCTCTATTCTTCTGCTGAATGTAGCACTTAGATTATGTTTCTCTTTGATAGACTTTGAAATGCTCAGACTAGGAAATAAATCAGTGTAAGATCTTGGTACAGATTTGTCAAGAGTTATCGATCGACCTTCAGATGTAGTATGTTCCATTCTTACACCCGCTTGTATCATGAAAGAACCAATTGCGCCAGATCCATTAACGTATGCTGCCATAACATCTTCACTATAAGTGAAATCATTACTTCTGTCGATTTGATCTATCCAAGTGCCTTGAGAATCTTTGTGGTCGAATTTTGTGCCATTATCAGTATTTACCATACTTAATTTAGTTCCTAATTCGAGATTTACTTTTTCTGATATTGGGAGCGTAAGATCTAATTTTGATGCAATGATATCTATCGCAGTATTCCGATTATTTCTTAAGTAAAATGGTGCATCAACTTCCTCGTTGTTATCATTCAAAAAGAAATTGTCATAGTTCACTAATTCGTTGTTGTCGTATGTATTATAGTCAATGTCGAAAGATAGATCTAAACCATTATCGTTGAATTTATGATTGACGTTGGCATTATAGTTCTGTCTGTTATTGGTTTCATTTCCAACAGTGTTAACTTTCAGGGTACTAAATGCTGGAGAATTGTCTCCACTAATATTGGTTGTATTATCATTGAGGTCTTCTTCGTCACCTTGATCTCGTTTAGCAAGGAGACTGATTGAAGTATTGTTACTCACATTCCAGTCCATTCCCAAGCTGAGATTGTATCCATCGCCGGTCTCTACCATGTTTGCCAATTGATTAAAAGATGTTAATCCTCCTTCAAATGGAATGTTTCTCATTAATTGAAGATTCTGTTCCCATCCCCAAACATAATACTCTCCAGCTCCGTAAATATTAATTTTCTCAGACCTATAGTTCAGATTTAGATTATGGTTGTGACTAGTTCTCCATCCTTGGCGTACTTGAGTTGATACAGATCCATTAGAACCAAGGTTTTCATTTTTCTTTAATACAATGTTGATAATTCCACTATTTCCTTCAGCATCATATTTAGATGATGGATTGGTTATGATTTCAATATTGTCAATATTACTTGCCGGCATCGTTTCAAGTAGTCTTGTGATTTCATCTCCAGACATATATTGGTTCTTGCCATTAATAGTGACCAGTACACCTTGCTTTCCTCTAAGACTTATATTATTGTTATTATCGACGATTACTCCTGGTGATTTCTCTAAGACTTCTAACGCAGAATTACCAGCACTTACACTAGAGTTAGCTACGTTAACAATCATTTTATCGGCCTTCAGTTCTATAAAAGGTTTCTTAGCCGTGACTGTGACTTGGTCTATTTCAATACCATTCGTCAATTTTAAAGTAGGTATTTCTATAGTGTTTGAATTCGTAATTTTAAAAGATTCTGAATATGCATTCCCAAATCCAATCATAGTGGAATGAATAAGATATGAACCGTCAGCTATCCGATCTAATATGTATTTTCCTTCTTCTTCAGACAGTCCACCTTTATAAAGTGTAGAATCTGCAGCATTCAAAATTAGAATGTTTGCGTATTCAAGTGGTATTCCTTCTTCATCGATTATTTGGCCAGTGACTGTGCCATTTTGTGCTGTGGAAACTGTAATACTGTACAGCAAAAGTGAAAATAGATAGATTAGCTTTTTCATTGTTAAGATTTTTAGAGGAGGTAAATCCATGTCTGGTATTAAGTACCTCTTGTTTTAGTAATAGTAATTCTATCGGACAAAGGTATGTGATATTTAGCTACAATGTATAGCATAGTACTAAGTTTATGCAAGGTACTATATGAGTTAGCTTAAAATGGAGATGAATGCGAGAAAAGTCTAGACGAAATGTGACTTCATGAAAATGACGATCACATGATTGATTTGTTTCAATATTTAAAGGTAAAAGTGATAATTAATAGAGTTAAGTATTTGGTTTAGTGTATAACATTCAGGTATTTAGAGAGTTATGATGTTGTGTTGCTCCTGACACAAATTTTATTTAAGAGGATTCTTTTGATATTTGACTTATATCATTTTATTGTTTCATACGTATTTCTCTTATCTTTGCATCATGGGAGTAACACTTCATTATAAAGGAACACTTAAATCGACAACACTCATTGATGATATCACCGATGAATTAGTAGATATTTCAGAAGCTAGAGATTGGGATTATCAAATCATAAAATCTAAGGAAGGGTCAGCTTCTGAGTCAGGGTTGATATTAAATGGAATTATGACTGGCCCAAAAGGATGTGAACCAATTAGTATGACATTTCTTTCTGATGGAAGGTTGGTTTCTCCTATGTTGTCAGTATTTCCTGAGGATGATATCAAACGATTTCTTGAGGATGATGACTATTATGCATTCACAAAAACTCAGTTTGGAGGCACAGAAACCCATATTGAAATAGTGAAGTTACTTAAATATCTCTCCTCAAAATACTTCGATACGTGGGATTGCAAAGATGACAGTGAATACTATCAGACTGGGGATAAAGAGAAATTGCAAGAGACAATGGGATTCATAGATAATGCCATGACCGCACTTGATGAAGCTTTTGATGAGCATGGAGATGCACTGAATAAAGATAATCCACAGGAAATGATAGATTTTATCTCAAGTGTTTTGGGAGTAGAAGATATCGAAGTTAAGATCGTGAATGCCACAATTGGTGAAGATGGAATAGAGATTGTAGATGAAAATGCTGCATTAGAAGAACTGCTTGAAGATGCTAGCAAAGCAAACGAGAGTTCAGATGAAGAAGATGATATTGATCTTTCAGATTTGTTAGATATGGATGGGTTAGAGTCGTAATTATGAAGTTTTTTAAGAAATTGCGGAAACCATAAATTTCTTTAAATTCGAGCCTTCAAATTATTAACTACTATCTATATTTTTTATTTTCTAATACAAAAAGTACTTGCTATTCTATCATGAAGTGTTTGCTTCGTATCAGATGCTAACATTATGAAACATGATATTAGAATTACAAAACTCCATATAGAAGTTATCGTTTGATAAGGATTATTTTGTGTCGCCATTGAAGACGCTAGGAAACCTTCTGCCTCTAGGAAAGTGTCTTGCCCAAATATCCAAAAAGTGGTCATTATACTCATTGTACTGCTGATCAAGTAAATTCCATTCTTAGTAAATGATTGGACTAAATCTAAATCTTCATGATCACTATCAACCATTTTGATCCCTACTACCATTTTACCCAATGTGGCGCTATAAATTCCTTCCATCAAAGGTTTATATAATCCTGCTATAATGGTGCACAATAGCATTAGCATCATGTTTTTCTCCATGAATCCAAAATAAATCGTACCCCCAATTGGAACGGCCATAACTAAAAAATCTACTAAAGAGGCTAAGAACCTATTACTAAAAGTAGCATATTCTACATGACCTTGGTTTGTAATGATATCTGTATCAAGAATTTCCATGATTTAGTATTTGTTGATGAATTAGTCGAAAGTAAAATAAGAAAACAATAGATAAGTTGTGGTTAGATGAAAAGAAGTCAGTTATCTCATCCGCTTCGCCTTGATTTCTAAGTATTTGTTTACAGTATTTACGGATAGATCTTCAGGTGCTGTCAGAATCACTTGTATTCCATTTGCTTTTATCTCTGCTGCTATCTTTTCTTTTTCCATGATGGACTTTTGGGTGAAGGTTTTAAAATATATATCCTTCATCTTTGTTGTGGGCATATCTTTTACTGATTCTAATTCCGTGTTTTTAAATAGAATCACGACCAGCAAATGTTTTTGATTCAGGGATTTGAGATATTTGAGGTTTCTTCTCAATTCAATTGGTTGCTCGAAATTAGTAAAGAACAAAAGCACACTCCGTCGCGAAAGTTGTGAACGAAGAGTATAGAATAACAATTCAAAATTTGATTCATTGAAACCAGTCACTTGCTTGTATAAATAGTTTGTCAATTTTTGAAGATGATTATGTTGAGCTGAGGCCTTTATTATGGCACCAATTTTATTAGAAAAAGTAATTAATCCAGCCCGATCATGTTTTTTGAGAATAATATTCGATAGCACTAGAGAGGTATTTACGGCATAATCCAAAAGAGTCAATCCTCCGAAAGGCATTTTCATAGATCGACCTTTGTCAATGATACAGTACACCATTTGAGATCGAGAGTTTTCATATTGATTCACCATCAATTCTCCTCTTCTAGAAGTAGCACGCCAATTGATAGATCGTATGTTATCGCCTTGTACATAGTTGCGAATATGTTCGAATTCATCGTTTTCTCCGATTTGTCTGATCCGTCTTATCCCCGCCATATTTGCAGTTTGAGAAAATACCTGAAGTTCGAAATTACGCATCTGAATAAATGAAGGATAAACACCGACTTCCCTTTTTATATCTACAGATATTCTTCTTTGAACAAGACCAAGAAATGGATAATTCACATAGATATGTAACTTGCCAAAACAATAAACTCCTCTTGTTGTCGGTCTTATTCTGTATTTTATTTTTTTACGATCCTCTGCATTTATAATTGACCGTTGTATGAAATTTCTATGTTGCAGTTGCATAGGTAGTTCATCTGTGAGTTCATAATGAAGGGGGATTTTGCTATCATTTGAAATCTCATATTGGACATGCTGAGTATCTCCTAGTGACAGTTTATCAGAGACAGTTCTTGAGATACCTATATTCTTTGAATTATATTTTAATAGCGTAAACTCAATAGCAACAAGAAGAATCAATAATCTAATACACCACCATCCTATATCATTCCAAATAGGGTAGGAGTAGCCTAGCAAAAATACAACTATGCATATTGCTATTCCAATATAAAATCTTCTATTGAGGTACAGATTCATTAATTCTTTTTTGGTATCTACCTTGGTACTTCTAATTCAGCTATAATCTCCTTTATGATTGATTCAGGAGTAATGGATTCCATATCCGCATCAGGTGTAAGGATCAATCTATGGTTGATAATGTGTGGTGCTACATACTGAATATCGTCAGGTATCACAAAAGATCGGCCTAGAATAGCTGCATTCACTTTTGCAGTTTTTAAGATGGCCAGTGATGATCTTGGAGACGCACCCAGATACACTTTTCCATGATTACGCGTTTCTTGTACCAATTCGCATATGTATTTATACAATTGGTCTTCGACATGTACATTACTAACTACTTTTTGCATTTTTGCTAGCTCGTCAGGCGTCACCATAGCATTTACAATACTGAGATCTGGCTTATGCACGTCGTCTTTAAATTTTTGGAGGATATTGATTTCTTCGTCCAAGTCTGGATATCCGAGTTTGAGTTTCATAAGAAATCTGTCCAGTTGCGCTTCTGGTAATTTGTATGTTCCTTCTTGTTCGATGGGATTCATAGTTGCTATTACTACAAATGGAAAAGACATTTCGTATTGAATCCCATCATATGAAATCTGCTTCTCTTCCATTACTTCAAATAGCGCAGATTGCGTTTTTGCTGGTGCACGATTGATCTCATCGATCAAAACTACATTAGAAAAAACAGGTCCTTTCTCAAATTTGAACTCTGAAGTATTCATTTTATATACAGAAGTACCTATAATATCAGAAGGAAGTAAATCAGGTGTAAATTGGATTCTAGAAAAATCTGCTTCAATGGCTTTAGATAGAACCTTTGCAGTCAGTGTCTTAGCTATTCCTGGAACACCCTCCAGCAAAACGTGTCCTCCAGCAAGAATGCAGGTCAATATGAGTTCAATATTTTCCTCTTGACCGACAACCATTTTTTTGCACTCATTTTTGATCGAACGCACTTTTTCCATGAAATAATTCATCTCTGGACTTACTTGATATCTAGATGATACATAGTCCGGCGGTGTGTCTGGTTGAACGGCTGCAGTCTCAAGATTTGTAGGTTCAGAATTAGATTCCACTTCTTTGTTATCCGCATTTTCGTTATTCTGTCCATCTGAAGGAATAAGATCATTGTGCTCGTTTATCATAGGTATTAATTTTTCTTATTTATAAAAGCATATATCTGGTCCAATCTCTTGTTAAGACTGACCAATTGATCGTCTCTAAAGGTATATTTCTCATCAAGATTCCGAAACCTATCTAGTATATATTGCAAATCTGCTTTTGGTATTTTGGACTTTTTAGTAAGAATTTCTAAATAGTCAGGATGGTCCTTTTTAATGAAATACTTCTGTTCCATTTTATGAAAAAATACGGTCTTCATATGAGCTACTAATTTTTCATGCTGGGCTTGTTGGTAGAAAAGCTGACTTACCGTTTCTATATATTCTAGCGATGTATTTTCGTTTTTATCGGTTATCGGTATCGATTTTTGCTTTCGTTTGCCTCCAAAAATAGCATATAGAAACAAACCGATTACAAAAAGATAATATGCTGTTTTCAATGGTGGTGAGGACATGATAAACTGAAGAGGGTGTTCAGCTGGAGGTCGTTCTACACTTGTAAGTGTATTTAAAAACACAATGTAGTCTGGGGCCAAATGGGATAATACACGTTCAGTATAGTTAAATATTTGAGGTTGCCGATAGGAATAATTAAAAAACAACTGCGGCAGAACATGGTAATATATATTTCCTTTACCTATTGGAATAGATAGCATAAGGATTAGACTATCATTAGCGGACACAAGGTTGTGTTCATCATTGTAACCATTTATTTCATTCAATAGATTATGGCCTTCATTTTGTATGGAGAATTCTTCATCTACAAAATGATAGGTAAGAACCGAATCAAATGCTAAGTTATTGTTGGTGAAATTGAAGCTTACGGAATCCGAAAATTGATACTCTGAAGTATAATAGTTATCAATGGTATCATTCAAGTCGTAAGGGAAATATTCTGAAAATATAAAGACATCATTTCCTTTGCTAGATATATTGATAACCGAGTCAATATTCAAATGATTGTATGAATTTAGTCCATAAAAGTACAACCCATTTGTAGCTGTTGTATCATTATATCTTTTTTGAATTTTGCTATCTACATCTTCAAAATATCTAGTAACAACTTCCTTAAATACATATAATCCCATTGGTTCTTTGTCTTCATAATCGTACCTTTCTTGCCATTTTACATCAGGTATATTTTTTATTTCGAAAAACAAAAAACCTAGCAATAATATAATCAAGGCTATGCAAAGTAATATGATGTTGGATTTATTCTTCATGATCAAGTTTTAAGTCTGTCTCTTATACACATCTGACGCTGCCGACGAAGAGGATAGTGTAGA
>OJIO01000515.1_pt1 | contig 24390 bp, 23 predicted proteins | sample 1595621 | NCBI WGS metagenome assembly OJIO01 (sample SAMN05416776, study PRJEB24817) | seawater metagenome | isolation source: Sea water | place: Canada:Atlantic | collected 2013-07 | reverse complement strand
TCTACACTATCCTCTTCGTCGGCAGCGTCAGATGTGTATAAGAGACAGAATATGATCATTACGAACAAATAGGGACATCTAAAATATCAATTAAAAGAAATTCTAATGTTTGTATTTATTGTGGTTCAATTTTCAATGATTATAAATTAAATCACGCCCATTTAATACCGGAACTTTTTGGTCAAAATAAATCTCATAACAAATATGAGTGTAATCAATGCAATGAATTGTCTGGTAAGTGGGAAACATCTTTAGGAACTTTTACAACACCATTACGTGTTGTGAGTAAAATTAAAAATAAACGTGGTAAAATACCCAAATTTAAGTCTCGTCTTGATGAATTTAAAACCCAATCAATAATATATTTTGATGATAATGATGTATTGAAAGGACATCTTGCTACTAGAGATGACTTTATAATAGATAAAGAAACAAACAAGGGTAAGCTTAAATTTAGGTTAGGCAGTTTTAATCCTTATGATGTTTACAGGGCATTTTTAAAAGTGGCTATTTCTCTTATGCCTGATAATATTTTGACACAAGAAAAATGGATGGTTGAATATTTATTTAAAGATAAACCGGATTATAAAATTTTTCCGATAATTTATATGATTTTTATTGACGATGGGGCTTTCAAAGAGCCTTTTTTTGAACTTCGTCGCTATCAGGGTAACTTTAAATATCATCCTGAATATATACTGGATGCTTATTTTGGAAAAGCAATTATCCAAATTATTCTCCCTATTGATATACCAAACGAGAATATATTTATACAATTACCCCCAGTTACACAAATTCAAAGTTCTAGATCTGAATATCAAGTTGAGAAAGTAGATTTGTCAAATAATAAAAATGAACGAAGAGATTGGACATTTAATATGCAATTTGTAAATCAAATCAAATAATTTTGTTCAATTAAAAATTAGCTTTAGTTTAGTTTAATCGACACATCCTATGTTGTCCATTTCCAACTCCCTGATTTGTTTTCATATCAAAGCCCCCACTTTAGGCACTTACTCATTCATTCGTTCCGTGCCTACACTCATTCATTCCCAAGAGCCTACCGTTCCGCGCAGTACAGGCAGTAATTACAATGATTTTTCTACCATAATAGAATACATATACCATTGTAATTACTGCCAGTACTCTTTGCCATTGCCTTCAAATCGCAATTAATGAGTATCTTTATTAAAAATTTAAGCAATTCAAATGGGAGTAATTACTAAATCAGATTTATACTACCAAGATTATTCTTGGACAGCTTTAGCTGGAGATAATCCTAGAATAACAGGTAAACCAGATAGCACATTATTGAACAGGAACGAAGGTTACGAAATACTTTATTTCATAAATAAATTTTGTGAAATTCATAGTTTAAAAAATAAGGAAACAGCTACTAAAATTGAAAGGATGATAAAAGAAGAACTTCCAGGAGACACAAGGTCTCAAGAGAATGTTTCTAAATGGTTAGTCGCAAATTGGAAAACGACCAAATTTTAATTATTCAATTCGTCTTCATCACAAACTTTAAAAAATAACTTGAACATCTAGGAGGGGCAGGTAATAAGGTGTTCGTCAGTCGTTCCATTTAGTTTCATAAAACATATCTGCAAGCCAATTCGTACTTCTATTGTCACCCCGAGCGCAGTCGAGGGGTCTCATAATCAAACACATTTTTCAGTGTTAAGGGCTTGCATATACCATAAATAGTACCACTGCGGCGGCACGTCCTCGTTGGCACTATTTATTTGTTTTATTCCACACATTCTCTCCTTCCTCACCCGCAGCTACTCTTGTACCCAAACCCATTAAGGTTTCGCTGCGCGAGCTTTTCTATTGGGTGCAACCGCTGCTTCACTTTATGCGAGCCTGCGGGTCGCTTCGGGCAAAACCCACAGTAATTCTGTTTTCTATTTCAAGGTTAAATATTTCAATAAGCTGTCGAGCTCAATTGATATTCCGAACATATAAAACTGTGGGTCTGCGGGTGTCACATTTTTTGAACCTCTCAAGTTTGCAAATAAGATAGCTTTATCCTCGAGAAAGCGGGGACCTCATCTTTCAAATCTCAATTATGCTATAATCATAATTCAACATTCAAAAGCTATCCTATTTTGCAAAGTGTACACAAGAGCAACTCATTCAGTACGCAATGCCATCCAACACATAATAGTTTCTACATTACGGTTTGGCCATTTGTTAGTTTCTACAATAATTCCCACAAATCTTTAAATACTGAATAGTTGTGAAGCTTCGTGATGGCCAAACCTTAAATGAAAACTATTCCCCAGCCTTCCATTGCTTCCTTCAATCGTTGCACTTGCCTAAACATTGATATTTCGGGTTGTCCATTAAAATCCATCTGACTACATTATGAAAATCAAAAAATGCGCCACCCTTGCGGTAAACCGTAGGTGTGGTACGCCCTTTTGCAAAAAAATGCAACGGGCTATTTACCACACCACCCTCGCTCAACTCGCAGCCGGCTCGCGCCTTTTAGATTACCTGCTGAAGAAAATTCATTACATTTGATTAATGATGCCTATTTACAACAAAATTCCAGAAGATTGGAATGACCTCCAGAATAAGGTTGCAAAGATTTTTTTAGATATGGGTTTTGAGACTTATACCGAGAAAACTGTATCATTAGTTCGTGGATCGGTTGAAGTAGATGTTTATGCACAAAAGAAAAGAGCTAAAACGAACACAGTTTATATAGCAGAATGTAAATATTGGAATAGCCCAGTGCCAAAACAAATTGTACATGCTTTTAGAACAATAGTATCTGATTTTAATGTACAGGCAGGATATATTGTGAGCAAAAGTGGATTTCAAAAAGGAGCGAAAGAAGCTGCTGAAAACTCAAATACATTTTTAATGACATTTGAAGATTTTCAAGAAGAGTTTTATGAAGAATGGCTCTCTGCAGTTGTGGACGAGCTTAATTATATTGGTCAGCCTTTAAGAAAATATGCTGACTACATGGAGGATTTCTATGATGAGGAATTAAAAAAACTTTCCCCAGATAAGCAGGAAGCTTTTTATCGATTATGTAAGGAATATATGTCATCAAGTATGATTTCTTCAAGGAATAATTATAAACATATTATAACCGGCAATTTAGAGATGGATTATATTGATTCTACCGTCGAAAGATATAAGAAAGATATTCCTGCTGATATTTCCATTAACTCATTAATGGAATATTTTGATTATGCGAAATCATTTTCAGAAAAAGCTTTGAAACAATTTGATTCTCTTTTTGATAATCCACCAAGACATTGGACTTCAATTGATTTAGAAAATCAAAGAAACGGTTCACGGAGTTAGTAGCTATGGTGTTTTAAAGTTCAAGCCAACGTCTTTGTAATAATGGGATCACTTCATATCTCTAAATCCCATTTAAAATAGAATAAAAGTTCATTACAATTTCTATATCAAAATGGATTTTTCAATTTAACCCATTGTAAGATTGATTATTCAAGAATGATTAATTATAATGATGTTTATTTATATCGAGAAATAATAACTCAAACACAAAGCAAAGATACAGGCGTGCGGCTGCGAGAGCCACAAGGGTTCGCTTCGCCTGTTGAAAAAAATCTCCACCCTGCGGGTAGTATTTTTTTCACAGCCCTTGCACCAATCGCACCGTCCTGTAATTAGGGCACTATGTTTAAGTTATTATATAGCGTCCGTTTAGGTAGTCGGTGGTTACTGGCGGGCATACGTACATCGGGCAGTCCGTTCTATGTAGGTGTTCATCACGTTGGCTTTAAAGAGTACACGGTGCGCATCTTTTGGTTAGAGTGCTGTCTTTCAGAGCTCCCTTTTTAGGGGGCTCTTTTTTTAATCGTTTATGAAGAAAAACAACATTTGTTTTGATACCGAATGAAAACGATGAAGAAAAATTAAAATATAAATGTTGAGGTCGATTTATTTAAGATAATGAAACGAAAAAGCCCAGGTCAATTCTGGGCTTTTAAGTGCTATTAATCATCGTTTGAAAAGTTTCTTTGCCAAACACTTTAAAAGCATCGAGGCAATAAAACTGGCAAATGCTCCAACGAACGCCATAATCACAGTAACGATGAGGTCATCGGGTCGGATATTGGGGACTACAGCAAAAACAGTACCTCCGACAATACTGATTTTGTCATTGAAATTGAACGACATCTTTTACAGCTCTTCATCTTCTGCAGCATCATCACTCTTTACCACTGCTTGACTGACTGCAGTGGCCACTGTTCCGGCAACAGTCAAATAGGTAGCCACAGTGACAACAATGGCAGGTAAAGAAATGGGAGCGGCGATGATGGCGCCACCTACTGCGGCCAAAGCAATACCAATATTTCGTAAAGTTTTAAAAAACTTCGGAGTAGGTTGTTTATAACGTTCTACAATGTTCATGATTTTGAGATTTAATGGTTAATAAAATGGTTTCTTTTCGGTCCTGGGCTTGATACACCAAAGACAATAATTTTTGCAATGCTGGACGCGATTGAGTGCCTTTGCCTATTCCGGTTAAACTGCTGACAGGTGCTATACAGCCCTCCAGCTCTTTCAGAGCTTCATTGGCAGGATGGATAAGAATTAAATTCCGTTTCTCGACACCTTTCAGCATTAAATGATGCTGATGCTTTGGAGAAAACCTTGGAACGACTTCATAAATACCCTCCGGGATACAGGAGATGTTTCTTTTATTGTCCATCCATGGCAATTCAATCGTATGGCACAAAAATTTATGAGAGCAAAAGAGAGTACCATTGGTACCCTCTTTAAAATAAGCTCTCTCAAGCATCAATTCCATGATTATGGAGTATCTACAATCACCACGGCCAGAGCGTTGTAAGCACCGTTCTTAAGCGCATACATTTGCCCATTGACCTCTTGATAAAACTCAATACCCAACACTTGAACAACATCAACAGTTGAGTTTACAGTTACAGAAGCCGATAAAGCAATCGCAGCAGTATCAGCAGCTGTGTAAGGCAAAATCACAGTTTCATCACTTTCAAAAGTTGAAACTTCATTTCCAAAATCCAGTTCAGCAGCACCCATCACCACTTTAAAATGAGTAGTTCCTGAAGGAGCAGCAATTCTTAAAGTTGGAGAGAATGGAGCAAGGTCTAAAGTTGCTTCTCCCGTTACACGGTCAAACGCATTCACAAAAGGAGTAAACAAGGTTGTTCCTAACTTCCCGTTCAAGTTGAACTCAAAACCTAATAAGACATTTAAATCGCCATCGGTTAAGGTTCTTAAACCTCTCTCATTGGTAGTATCAGTTTTAATGATAGCCAAAAGATCTTTTGTTAATCTTGAAACAAGACGTTTGTCCTTTGCATTCTGTAAAAGAATACGAATAGCGTTTCGTAAAAGCTTGCCACCTTTACCAGCAGCCCCAAATTCTGACCCATTTTCTCGCGTTCTCTGAAACGCAGGGTCATTCGCGATACGACTGCCATCCACACCGCCTTTTTCGCGTGCTAAATGGCCGTCAGTCGTTTTGTAAAAGGAAATACCACCGATAGTTCCTTTCAGTTTAATAATTCCGGTTTGTTTTGCCATAATTCAATAATTTTTTGATTTTGGAGCAAATCAAGGTAGATTTGTTAATTGAATTAAATATCTAGACCCATCCTAGCCACTTATGTAGATTTTTGCCAATTGTTCATGCGTTGATGAAGCACGAATAGTACATATATGAAGCATAGATAAAGCATTAAAATGAAGATTGTAAGAGTTTGCATATTCCCAAAAGATATTCATTGCATCACTGGACGAAGTGAACGCTATGGTAGGAAGCTATTACATGATATTAGAGAGCACTTTGGAAAAGAACCTCACCAATTTGTTACTGTAGAGGAATTCGCTGAATATAGTGGAATTAAAGAAGAAATCATCCTCCAATATTTAGGACAAATTTCATAGTGTTTGATACGTTTTATATTGCTTTGAAACTTCAAAAACACTATCTTTGTAATAAGATGGATAAGTAAATCAAATCATTGCAAATCAACTGAAAAGTTTACAAATCGGTCAACAGATTTTACAAGGCATTAATAAACCCCGATAAATACTCATACTTGAGTAAATGGTTTGAATCCTGTCGAGGTCACGAAAAAAATCCTAACAATTGGTTAATCAATTAGTTAGGATTTTTTATTTTCTAATATGATTATATTTAATTTTAAATGCCTTTTTAGGTATAAAAACTGTGATTTAAAGTAATTTAAATAGCTGTTATTGAATTAATTACCATTTTGGCGTAGGATGTTACAATTTTTAACCTACTATTGATTATAAGGTTTTTATTTTTTTAATTCTAACCATTTCTTATAGTCTTCAATAATTTTATTGTCTGTTGCTGGGTAAAGACCAATAATTGACTGTCCTTCATTTACTTTTTCAATAACATAGTTTTCAAATAAAGTCATTTCTGTACATTCATTAGCTACCTCGTCTACTATATGAGCAGGAATTACCATGATACCATCATCATCTCCAACTAGAATATCTCCAGGAAATACAGCAACATCACCACATCCAATAGGAACATTAATATCAATAGCTTGATGTAAAGTTAAATTTGTTGGTGCAGATGGTTTTTGATGATATGAGTGAAAATTTAATTTTGAAATCTCTGCACAATCTCTGTAGCCACCATCAGTAACAATTCCTTTAGCACCTCTAACCATAAGCCTTGTAATAAGAATTGATCCTGCAGATGCTGCTCTAGCATCTTTACGACTATCAATAACTAATATACTGCCTTTAGGGCACTGTTCAATAGCAACACGCTGCGGATGATTTTTATCTTTAAAAACAGAAATTGGATTTAAATCTTCTCGTGAAGGAATGTAGCGTAAAGTGAAAGCTTCACCTACCATATTTGTTTCCATTTTTTTTAACGGAACTACATTTTGTATAAATTGATTTTTTAACCCTTTTTTATATAAACATGTAGCAATAGTAGCTGTACTTATGCTAAGTAATTTTTCTCTAGTTTGTTTTGATAATGTCTCCATTAAGTAAATATATGATATAAAGATTTGTTTCTTAAACAAATATACATATATTTGGTAAACCAATCTGGTAAACCAATTATTTTTTATGATGACTATACTAAATAAATTAAGGGCTGTTTTAATAAGTTTTATAGCTATTGCAAGTCTTTTTTTCTTGGTTGTTAACTGTTCTTCGACTGAAAATATTAGTGAGGAAGAAACTATAGACCCAAATGGAAATAATGAGGAAGTAGCAATTTATGCTGATATTAATTTTTCAAATTGGAAAATAACACTTCCAATTGACGCTAATAATAATGGTAGCCCAGACGAATACCAACCATCACAACTAGTTAATAACGGCTACCGAACATTAACCCAAGTTAAACCATTTATGTATGATGACACAACAGATGCTTCAATAGTGTTTTATACATATCCAGCTGTTTCAACTGCTAATAGTTCTTATTCAAGAACCGAATTAAGAGAACTAATAAATCCTTCTAATTCTAAAGACAATTGGACTTTAGCTGAAGGAGGTGTAATGACTGGAAAGTTAAAGGTTCAGTCTATTTCAGAAAACTCGCAAAGTAGTAGTACTTATCATAATGTTATAGTTATGCAAATACATGGTATTATTTCACAAGAGGATATGAATACACACAATTTTTCATCTAATAATGGACCTCCATTGCTAAAAATGTATTGGAAAGATGGCTATTTATGGGCTCACAAAAAATCACTTTTAGATGAATCCACTGAAGGAGATGATCTTCTTGATGTGTCTTCAAGTACATGGTACGATATAAAGCACAATTTTGGATATGTTGGTTTTGAGCCTTTTACTTTTAAAATTATTGCTACTCAAGGTAAATTAGAATTACAATTAAACAATAATCCGCCTTTTATATATCAAGATGTTAGTTTATCAAAATGGCCTTTTGAAAACTACTTTAAAGCAGGTAACTATTTGGTAACAACTGAGCCTACAGCTTTTTCTTATATAAAGTATTACAATTTAAATGTAACACATTAACTACTAACAAAATAATAATACAAATTATGAAAACAAAACTACAATTACTATTAATGCTATTGATGACATGTCAATTGGCTAATGCACAATTTTATTTAAGCGAAATTATGGTTGATCCTCCAGGAACCGATGCTCCTAACGAGTATATTGAGATTAGAGGAACAGCTAATGCGCCTTTAACAAATGTTTACCTTTTAACCATTGAAGGAGATGGTAATGATCCTGGTGATGTTAATGAAGTTATTGATTTAACAGGGCAAACTATAGGTTCTAATGGGTATTTAGTACTTTTAACTACAGGTAATGCATATCAAGCTGCATCACTAGTAAACCCTGCAGCTAACGTCGCATTAGATATTAAACCTGCAGATTTAGAAAGTCAATCACACACATTTCTTTTAATTCAAACTACAACACCTCCATCAGACAGTGATGATATTGATAGTGATAATGATGGTATACCAGATGGAAGCCCTTATAATACATGGACTATTTTAGACGCAATTTCGCTTCTAAAGGATAATGATAGCTCTGCACAAGCATACTGCTATTCTAGTATTGGGTTTTTAGAAAATGATTTAGCACAAACACCACCAACTGTATTTCCATCTAGTGGAGTATTAGTTGTTTCTACAGGAGGAACACAATTTGATTATGTTGCAAGAATTGGAAACTCAACAGGTTCTGCATTAACTAACGATGAAACTACTTCTGATTGGGTAGGAGGAGATTTGCCTAGCGGAAATTTACCAAATTGGTATATGGGTTCAACATCAACAGCTGGACAAATTAGAGCATATCCTGAAAGTTTTGAAGGGTCACAATTAAATCATATTGGATCACCAAACCCTTCTCAAAACACTTTATCTGTGAATACTTTTGATTATTCTAATGTTAAAGTTTATCCTAACCCAACTAAAAACATTCTAAATATTGAATCTAATTCTTTTGAAGTTTCTTCAGTAGAAATTCATGATGTTTTAGGAAAAAGAGTATTTCAACAAAATGGGTTAAATAATAACCAAATAGATATATCTAACCTAACTAATGGTATTTATATAATGAAAATTAATGCTGACGGAAAAACATTAACGAGAAAAATTATTAAAGAGTAATTATATCAAAAAACAATTAAGAAAGCCTTTTACAAAAGGCTTTCTTATATTTAGTATGGTTACAACTAAAATCAGAGTATAAAAAAATATAATTGAGTAATTTTATTAATAGTAAAACATAAAAATCATATTTATTACTTTTAATATAATCGAAATATCCTATAACATGAACTTCAAAACTTTTAAATTAATTTTCACACATTATTCAATAATTATAAGTGTTATTTTGTTGTTTAGTGGCTGTTCTGGAAACAAAAATAAAAATTATGTTAACCATAATAAAAAGGTAGAAATAGGGAGCAATGCAAATGACATAATACCATTTTTCCAACATTGGAATTTAATTTTAGGTGATGGATCTAATGTGGGTCAGGCAACAAACTATGAAAACAAAAACTTCTTTTACACTAGCAAAGATAATAATGGCGATTGGGTAGTATTCAAAACACCTAATGCTGGTAATACACATGGTACTTCAAACAATACAAGGACTGAACTGGCTCAGTTAAAAAAGTGGTCACCAATGGATGAAGCTAAATTAAGTGCAACAGTGAAAGTAATGAATGTTTCAACTTCTGGTGATGCCAGAGTTGCATCAACATTTTCTGTGGTAATTGGACAAATTCATAGTGCAGATGGACATGAAAATGAACCATTCAAATTATTTTATAAAAAATTTCCTGGTCATACCAAGGGTTCTGTTTTTTGGAATTATGAAATCAATACTGAAGGTGATGATAATTCAGGCAGATGGGATTATTCATACCCAATTTGGGGTTATGACTTTTCTGTTGTTGGGACAGATAAAAATACATATCCACCAGAACCAGAAGATGGAATTGCTTTAGGTGAAGAATTAAATTATGAAGTAGAAGTTAAAGACGGTGTTATGTATCTCACATTTACTAGCGAAGGGCATGAAACAAAAACATTTACCAAAAACCTTATTTCGTCTGAATATGCAGAACGTAAAAACATGCCTACTCAAGTTAAAAACTTATTTGTACCAATAGGTCAAGATGGAGTGGAACGTAAAGAAGCTTACACAGGTGAAGGGCTCTTTTTTAAACTAGGTTGTTATAATCAAACAAATGGTAAAGATCCTAAAGTGAATAAAGTATGGTGCTCAGGTGCTGAAACACATGGTGGAGATGTCCAAAAACAATATGCAGATGGTAATTACGCCGAGGTTTGGTTTAAATCAGCAAATATCACCATTAGTGATGATGCTATTTCTAATGAAGGGTATTTTCAAGCTAATGATGGTTTAAGTACAAAAACAGTTTATCCAAGTGAAGTAATCCCATTTATGGATAAATTTAAAATGCTAATGGGTGATGGAACGAATGTTGACAATTTGGTTGATTTTGAACATAAAGATTTTTTCTATACAGTAATTGATGGCACTAGACGTTGGGTAGTATATAAAACACCTAATTCTGGTGTTACTTCAAAAAACTCAAGTAACACAAGAACTGAGTTGCATGAAAAAAGAGAATGGACACCTGAACAAGGAGGTAAGCTCACAGGTACCTGCAAGGTCATGCAGGTTTCAACTTCTGGTGATGCCAGAGTTGCAGCCTCTTACTCAGTGGTTGTTGGGCAAATTCATAGTGGAGAAGGGCATGAAAACGAACCACTAAAAATATTTTATAAGAAATTCCCTGGACATAGTAAAGGTTCTGTTTTTTGGAATTATGAAATAAACACTAATGGCGATGATAATTCTGGAAGATGGGATTATTCGAGTGCAGTTTGGGGACATGATATGTCTGTAATTGGAACAAGTAAAGACGACTATCCTGCTGAACCTGAAAATGGGATTGAATTAGGAGAAGAGTTTAGTTATGAAGTAAATGTTTATGAAGGCATAATGTATTTAACGTTTACAAGTGAAGGGCATGAAACCAAAACGTTTACTAAAAATTTAATTGAATCTGAATACGTAAATCAATCAGACCTACCAGCTCAAGTTAAGAAATTATTTGTGCCAATTGGTCAAGATGGTACCGAAAGAGCTACCGCTTATAAGGGTGAATTAGGTTATTTTAAACAAGGCGCATATAACCAAACCAACGGGAAAAGCCCTGAAACTAATATGGTTTGGTGTGCAGGTGCCGAGACTTATGGTGGTGATATAGCTAAGCAATATGAAAATGGCTGTTACACTGAGGTATGGTTTAGAGAAGCAACTGTAGGACCTGGTAAACCTCAAAAATAGATGTAAGAGCTAGGCAGCAAGAATTGAATTAATATAATAAGAAATATATAGTATGAAAACATTTGGAGCAAGTAAAGAATTTATTTTAGATCAAGACCTAGAATGGGAAGTTGTAGGAGAAGGTGTAAAAAGAAAAATAATGGGTTATGATGACAAAATCATGCTTGTAAAAGTACATTTTAAAAAAGGAGGAATTGGTTATAAGCATGAACATTACCATAGCCAGGTGACTTATGTTGAAAGTGGTGCCTTTGAATTTTCAATTGGCGAGGAAACTAAAACTGTAAAAGGAGGAGACACTGTATATATACCACCACATGTGTTGCATGGAGCTATTTGTAAAGAAGAAGGGATCTTAATAGATGTCTTTAGCCCAATCCGTGAAGACTTTATGAAATAGTTTTCTCATTTTAACAACAATTTTTTTACGAAAATCTTAAAATTTCCAATTTTTTTTACGAAAACGTTGTATTTAACAAAAATTTACATATATTTGGTAAACCAGATTGGTTAACCAATTTATTAATTGGATTTTTAACCATAAAAAAAAGGACAGGTGCACACCTATCCTTTTAAGGTAATTACTTCTTTGGAGGGAAGTAAATCTATACATGTCGTGTTTGTCACATAACATATTAAGCAAAAATACAAAACAATTTTATTTATGTTTAACATGAGTTGTGATAAAGTGGATAATTAACGTGATGATAATCTAAAAAAGCACTTTAACAAAAACAACCAATTATGAATTTAAAATTTAAGTTGGCATTAATTATTATAATGGTATTTAATGTCTCATTGTTTGCGCAAGGCGAGTACTTGTTAAAAGGTCAAGTCGTTTCAATAAAAGATACGCAACCTATTCCTGGAGTAAATGTTATTATACAAAACTCTACAAAGGGAACTACAACTGATTTTGATGGTAACTACGAAATTGAAGTAAAAAAAGGAGACGTGCTTCTTTTTTCTTATATAGGTTTTGCTACTCAAGTTGTAATTATTAATAATCAAAAAGAGCTTAACATTTCATTAGTTGAAGACTTAAATAAACTTGATGAAGTTGTTATTGTTGGATATGGTACTCAAAAGAAAAGCCATTTAACGGGTTCAATTTCTAAAGTAGTTAATGAAGGATTAGACCAGATTGCAACGGCGAGAGTAGATGATGCTCTTGTTGGTCAAGTTTCAGGTGTTAATATACAAACTACCGAAGGTGATGCAGGATCTGCTCCAACTATTAGAATTAGAGGAACGGGTTCACTAGCAGGAAGCTCTTCTCCATTAATTGTAGTAGATGGTTTAGCAGTAGATGAAGATTTTTTAGGATCTTTAGATATGAATGATGTTGATTCGTTTGAAGTGCTAAAAGATGCAGCATCATCAGCTATTTACGGTTCTCGTGGTGCAAACGGAGTCATTATGATTACAACTAAAAAAGGCAAGGAAGGAAAAACAAAATTCTCATTCAATACATTCACAGGACGTAAAGAAGCCAGACAAAGTGAGGCTTATTATTTTTCAGTAAAAGATGAGGTAGCAAGAGAGTTAGCTGATACAGGTACACTTTCTAGTAGAGCTCAATACATACAATTATTAGGGATTGATAATGATTGGCAAAACATTATTTTTAATGGTGGAACTATTAACAATTTTGCATTTAGTGCAAGAGGAGGAAGTGAACGAACAAAATTTAGTGTTTCTCTAGGCTATTCTCAAGATGAAGGTGTTTTAATTATAGATGATTACAAAAAATATAATGGAAGAATTAGTATTGATTCAAAATTAAGCGACAAATTTACAATTGGAGGTACCTTTTCTCCATCTTATACAAATAGAATACGCTTTGATGGATCAACACATGATATATTAAGACAATCACCTTGGTTACCTCTTTATTTAGATGAGCATTCTATTCAATTTGTAAACCGCTTAAGAGAGAATGGAAGATGGGCAAATGCACAAATAGGTGATTATGCAGAACAGAGAATGTTTGATGATTTCGATTTAAATTCAATGATGCCAGTTGCTTCTGGTGGAACAGATATTAGTGATACATCTAACACTAATCCAGCTGCAAAAGTATTAGAAAGAGATCGTCGTGATCTAAAGTTTAAATTATTTGGAAATTTCTATGCACAATATAACATTACTGATGATCTAACTTTTAGAGGGTCAATAGGTGGAGATTTTCAAAACACAAACAATAGAAGGTTTATAGGAGAAAAATCTAATAATATTGGTCCATCAGCAATTGAGTTAACATTAGCAGATGAAAACGTAATACATATAGTTACTGAGGACTATTTATCGTATAACAAAACGTTTGGAGGTCATGATGTAAGTGCTGTTGCTGGTTTTGCGGCAGAAAAATGGGATACATCTTATAAGAGTATTACTGGTGCAGGATATGAAAACGAATATATTCAAACACTTTCAGCAGCAACTTTAATTAATGAAAAAATATCACTAGACTATCAGAGGCGATTATTATCATTATTTGGAAGATTAAATTATGCTTATGAAGATAAATATCTTGCTTCATTAAGCTTTAGACGAGATGGAGGTTCTGTATTTGGTCCAAATAATAAGTATGGTAATTTCCCTGCAGCATCTCTTGGTTGGGTGATTTCTAAAGAAAACTTTATGAGAGATAGCGAGGTAATTAATAACCTAAAGTTCAGATTTAGTTATGGTGTTACTGGAAACCTAAATTTAGATACAGGAGACGATTTAATTGATAATTACCCTTATATGGCTTTATTAATTGCTTCAACTGCAGTTGTAGATAATAATTTAGTTACTGGTTTTGATCCAATTAATATTGCAAATCCATTTTTACAATGGGAAAGATCTATTGAAATTAATCCAGGAGTTGATTTTGGTTTGTTTAATAATGTGGTTTCTGGTTCATTCGAATTTTATAAAAGAAATAGTGACCAATTATTACTAAACAACCCTATATCTGCTACAACAGGGTTCACAGAAGCTATTGTAAATTTAGGTGAAGTAGAAAATAGAGGTTTTGAACTTGAACTAAGAACAAGAAATGTTTCAAATGAAAACTTTAAATGGACTTCTACTGTATTAGCATCAGTAAACAAAAATGAATTAGTAAGTTTTGGTGATTCAAATGGTCTTATTCAAAATGTTGATGACAAAAGAGCAGCAGAATGGATTAACTTAATAGGAAACCCAATATCATCTTTTTATGGATGGGTTGTTGATCGAGACATTCCATTAGAATATATTATTAATCCGTATTTCCCAATTGGCGCTCAAGCTCAAGATGTTTATGTTAAAGATTTAAATGGAGATGGATTAATTGATGACGATGATAAAACAATTCTTGGTGATCCTTATCCAGATTTAATATGGAGTTTTACTAATGAATTTGAGATTGGAAATGTAGATGTAAGCTTTATGTTTCAAGGAAGTCATGGTGCTGAAGTGAGAAATATGGGAGACCAATATTTATTTAATCATTTTAATAGTTCTCAAGATTTTAATACAGCAACAACTCCAAATCAAGGATTTATTAGAGAGAAAATTTTTACTAATGACATCATTCAAGATGCATCATACATCTCACTTCGTAATGTAAATATTGGTTATAGCTTTTCAAAAGATTTTGCAAATAAGTTAGGATTAAGTAAAGCAAGATTTTATGCTGCAGGTCAAAACCTTTTATATTTTACTGCTGATAATTATACTGGATTTAATCCTGAATCTATTGATAATACAAGTCCAACAACGTATGGATACCAAAGAGCAGGTTCACCAATATACAGAACCATATCACTTGGTCTTAATATAGAATTTTAAAAAATAAATATAAGTAAAAACATATATTATGAAACTATTTAAAAAACCTTATTTCTTAATATTAGCACTAGCATTTTTTGCTTGCGAGGATGATTTTTTGAGTCCTGTACCAACATCTGCAATTGCTGCTGATACATTTTACGCTAATGAAACAGAATTACTCAATGGTGTAATTAATATGTATGACGGAATACAAGGAGTAAATGCTCTTGATAATTCAGATTCAAGATTAAATCACGCTATTCAAATTGAATTTTATGTAACCGAAATGCGAAGTGATAACACTAGAACTAAAAGTAGTGAGGGAGAGGCAGCTCAGTTTGAAAACTATACATTAAGACCAACAAATGGTATTGTGTATGATTACTATCGCAGTTTTTACGATGTTCTTAATAGAGCAAATATAGTATTAGCTAATTTAGGTGTTGCATCAGAAGCTAACGCTCCAAAAATTGAAGCTGAGGCTAAATTTGTTAGAGCTTATTCACATTTTAATTTAGTAAGATTATTTGGAGACATCCCTTTAGCTGATAGAGTTATTGGTATTGCTGATACTGAAATACAATTTACAAGAGTGCCAAAAGCCCAAGTATATGAGCTTATTGTTAGCGACCTTACAACAGCTATTGCATCATTAGATAACACATATAAAAATAGAGCGTCAAAAGCAGCAGCCCAAGCATTATTAGCAAAGGTATATTTAACACTTGGTACTAACTATGTTCAAGCGCAACAATTATGTGAGGCAGTTATGGGAAGCGGCTTTGGTTTACAACCTAATTTTAACGATGTGTTTTATACAGAGAACACAAATGAAATTATTTTTGCTATTGGTTTTGTTTCTAACCCAGCAACAGATAGCCAAAGTTTCTCTGCAGAGTGGTTAAACTCTGTTGGTAGATCAAGTGGAGTAAATTATGTTACAACTGAAGCGGCTGCAGCACTTGATGCGCTTGGAGGCACAAGAGCTCCTTTTTCTTACCGTTTAGATCCTGCTCAACCTACTCAAAGACAAGTAGCTAAATATTTTCCAAATGGTGAAAACGGAGGCCCAACAGGAGTAGTTTTTACTAGTAACCCTAGAGCAGCAGGTAATGATTGGATTGTAATACGTTATGCCGATGTTTTATTAATGCACGTAGAAGCTATTATGGCTGGAAACAATTCAACTTCAGTACAAGCTGCATTAGATTCTTTTGAGCTTGTTCGTTTACGTGCTGGTTTGTTAGGAGATGATGATGGTACTATTACTAAACAAGAGTTATTAGATGAAAGACGTGTGGAGTTGGCTTTCGAAAATCATCGTCTGTTCGATTTAATTCGTTTAGGCGCTGCTCAAGATGTGCTTTCAGCATTTTCAGCTGCAAATGGTTATAGTTTTAATTCTACAGATATTTTACTACCAATACCTCAACGTGAAATTAACTTGAGTAGAGGTATGATGCAACAAAATCCTGGTTACTAATAAGATAAATAAAAATAATATTATGAAACTAATAAAACAAACAAGAAAAAAACATAAACTTTATTTGAGTTTAGTTTTTTTGATGATAGCGTCAATAGCCTTAGTGTCATGTGATCCTTCTTTAAGTGCTTTAGAGTTCGATTTACCTGATGAAGGGACTATTGCAGATGCTACACCTCCAGCAGCTAATTTTTCTGCTACTCAAAGCACAATAGACTGGAGAATGTATAATTTTGCAAATTTTTCTACAAGCGCAACAACTTATGCTTGGGATTTTGGAGACGGAAACACTTCAACAGCTATAGATGGAGTTAATACTTATCCAGGAGAAGGAACTTATACAGTTACTTTAACTGCTTCTGATGCATTAGGTGTTACTAGTACCTATTCTGAAATTATTGAAGTGGTTGAGCCAGAAGCGGTAGCAGTTCCTGATCCAATCATAATCAATGCTGACTTTGATTTACTGCCTAAATCTTCAGGTTCAGATTGTTCATGCGCTGGATGGATTAACAAAGATATTGGAGACCAAGGTGAGTCTAGTTCTGGTAATGGTGGTTCTAATAACGTTATTAAATTTGACAATAATGAACCTGATCATATATATCAAGAATTTGAAGTTACACCAAATTCATTTTACACAATGACAGTAGTTGTAGCCTTTCAGGGTTCTATAGGAGGATCGTATCCTAGCTCACTAGAGTTAAGAGTTTTAGCAGGTTCTGGATACATAAATAGTTATATGCCAACATATTATACTAATACAGTAGACTTCCCGCAAGAAGATTGGGGTTATACTTCAATTTCACAGGTTGAAATGGCTGCAAATAATCTTTTAAATGAAACAATTGTTCATCCTAACAATACAAGTTATAATACTTATACCTTTATTTTTAATTCAGGGGCTAATGATAGCGTTGCTCTATTTGTAAGAGGTATAGGTGGACCTGCTACTGGTGGTGCTGGTGGTAATTTTGGATATAATAGTGGTGATGAGGAAATAAGAATGGATTCTGTAACCATTACTGCAAACAATTAAAAAGGAATAATTTAGTTTATGAATGCATTTAAGGCTTTAATTTTATTGATTGCTTTTAGTATTTCAATCAACGCAAGTTGTCAAAATAAAAAGAGAAACAAATATAAGTTGCCAGAAATAGATTTATCTCATTGGTCGGTAACAACTCCAGCTGTAGGTAAGAATGGTAAACCAATAAGTGTTGAACCTCCTGCTATTATGGAATATGGCACAAATGAAGATTTAAAGCCATATATGTATAACGATTCAATTAAAGGAGCTCTGGTTTTCTATGCATACCCAAGTGAAGCAACTACGGCAAATACAAAATATTCAAGATCAGAATTGAGAGAACAAATGGTTCCAGGTGATAATAATACCAATTGGACCTTTGCCCAAGGAGCTAATATGAAAGGGAAACTTCAAATGGATGAAGTAAGTAGAGGAGCAGATGGTAAATATCACAAAGTCATAATCATGCAAATACATGGTAGGTTAACTAATGAACAACGTGATTTAATTGGTCAAAAAGATAACAATGCACCTCCAATTTTGAAAATATATTGGCAAAATGGAAAAATACGAGTAAAAACAAAAATTTTAAAAGATTTGAATGCTATTGGTAATGACTTACTTCATGAAGAAATGTGGGACGATGATGAAGGGTTTAATTTCGAGCAAGAAGTTGGGTTTAAAAAATTCACACTAGAGGTTCAGGTTTCTGAAGGAAAAATGGTAGTTATATTGAATAACAGTGAATATAAAGTGTATGAAAATGTGCATATGAGAAAATGGGGAATTTTTGAAAATTACTTTAAAGCAGGGAATTATTTTCAATCAAGAGATGAAGGAGCATTTGCAAGAGTCAACTATTATAGTTTAGAAGTAACACATTAAGTTTATTTGATTAGTTTAAATTTATGCCTTTTTTGAGTTTTACTGGTCTAAAGCGGATCAGTAAAATTCAAGAAAATTGTTAAAGTTTTTTTTTATAAATTTAACATTAAACCTAGTTAACCAATTATAGATTATGAAATTAGAAATACTTACTAAAAATGAAAGCGAGTACATACAGAAAGATATAATCTCAAAGATTAGAGACTTAATAAATTTAAAAAATCTTGAACCTGGCGATAAGTTGCCTTCAGAAAGAAGTCTTTCAGAAAAGTTTGGCGTAACTAGAAGTAACGTTAGAGATGCTATTCAAAAATTAGAACATTACGGTCTTTTAAAATCAATGCCACAAAGCGGCACGTTTGTAGCAAATATTGGTGTTATAGCTATGAATGGTATGATTGAAGATATTTTGCGTTTAGAAGAACCAGATTTTAAATCTTTAGTTGAGACAAGAATTTTGTTAGAGCTTAAAACAGCAAGACTAGCGGCTTTAAGAAGAACTAATGAAGATCTTGTACAAATGAGAGAGGCTTTAGATGCTTACACAGCAAAAGTACTAAATGGCGAAAATGCAGTTCAAGAAGATTTATTATTTCATTTAGCAATTGCTAAAGCATGTGGCAATAGCACAATGAATACTTTCATGCTTATAATTACACCAGAGATTATTACCAACTTTGAAAAATATCATGTATGTGATAAAAATCAACCAGTTATTGGTATTAAAGAGCATGAGGCAATTTATGAGGCTATAAAAAAGCAAGATACTGAAGAAGCTAAGCAAAAAATGAAAGATCATTTTAAAGAGTTGTATAAGTATTGTTACAACATTTAAAGCTAAATCAATAATATAATAAAAAGTAAAGTGCACAATTTACTTTTTAAAAAATAATAATGGAGGGAAAGTAAATTATTCAGTTAACAATTAGCTAACTGAAAATTAATCAATTTACTTTTAATCATAAAACAGATAAGAGCTCTCATGTATATGAGATTATTCTGTTGTTTTAAAAAATATAAAAAATGAAAGTAAAAGGATTAAGATGGTGGGTTATTGCTCTAATTGCACTTGCAACAGTCATTAATTACATAGATAGACAATCATTAAATGTACTTTGGCCAGATATATCTGCAGAATTATATCCTAATAAATCAATGGATGAAAGGAAAGCAATATATGGATGGATTTCTTCAGTATTTTTATTTTCATATGCTTTTGGTCAACTTATTTTCGGAAAAATATTTGATAAAGTTGGATCTCGTATAGGGTTCGTTTTATCCATTGGATTTTGGTCTATTGCTACAGCTTTACATGCATTTGCTAATAGTGTTATGAGTTTTTCAATTTTTAGATCTATTCTAGGTGTATCTGAAGCTGGGAATTGGCCTGGAGCAGCAAAAGCAAACGCAGAATGGTTTCCATCAAAAGAAAGAGCATTTGCCCAAGGTATTTTTAATTCTGGCGCAGCTATAGGAGGTATTGTTTCAATACCAGTAATCGCTTTTCTTACAATTTATTTAAGTTGGCAAATGATTTTTGTTGTAGTTGGATTAATAGGATTATTATGGTTAATCCCATGGGTAATTTTCATGAAGGCACCACCAAATAAGCATCCTTGGCTTACTGAAGAAGAAAGAGCTTATATTTTGTCTGGACAAAAAAAGCAAGAAACAAAAAATGTAGAACCTTTAGAAGAAGAATATAATCCATCAACTGGAAAAATGTTATCTCATAAGGAAAGTTGGGGAGTAATCATTGCTTCTGCAGCTATAGATCCAATTTGGTGGCTTTTTGTTTTTTGGATTCCAATTTACCTAAATGATGTTTATGGTTTTAATGTTCAAGAAATTGGTATTTACGGTTGGGTGCCTTATGTAGGCGCTATGATTGGAGCCTTTTTCGGAGGTTTGCTAGCCCAAAACAGAATAAAGGCAGGATGGTCTATTAATAAAACCAGAAAAATGGTAATTACATTAGGATGTTTAATAATGCTACCTGCATTATTAATGTTAGCTAATCCAGGTGAACCAATTAATGCTGTAATTATAATGGCAGTAGTCTTATTTGGATTTCAAACAGCAATAGGAAACATACAAACATTACCAAGTGATTTGTTTGGAAAAAACACAGTTGGTACATTATCAGGGTTTGCAGGTATGTCAGCAAAATTTGCAGGAGTGGGTTTAACTATGTTAGTTCCTTTTTTGACATCAGGAGGAAATTATACTCCAGCATTTATTGTAGGAGCAGCTTTAGCTTTTATTGTAATGGCTAGTGTTTGGTTTTTATGTCCAAAAATTGAACCATTAAAAGCAAAAAATTAATTATAAAATATTAAATAAATAGATTAAGTATGAGTGATTTAAACAGGAAAGTAGCTGTAATTACAGGAGCTACAGGAGGAATTGGTTTTGAAGTAGCAAAAAGATTGGGTAAAGATGGTTATACTGTTGTTTTAAATGGTATTGAAGATCAAGCAGGTGCTGAAAGAGTAAAAGAGTTAGAGAAACTTGGAATTAATGCAGAATATTATGGTTTTGATGTTACTGACGAAAAACAAGTAACTACAAACATCAATAACATTGGAAAAAAATATGGTAGAATTGATGTACTTGTTAATAATGCAGGTGGACTAGGTGGAAGATCTAGATTTGAAGACATGACTACTGATTTTTACAGATTTGTTATGGCACTTAATTTAGATTCTGTCTTTTTTGCTTCAAGAGCTGCAATACCTTTCTTAAAAAAGGGAGATAATGCCTCTATTATTAACTTTACGTCAAATGCAGCATGGACTGCAGGTGGACCTGGAGCAGGTGTTTATGGAACATCTAAAGCAGGTGTTCACTCGATAACTAGAGCATTAGCAAAAGACCTTGCTGAATATGGAATCAGAGTAAATGCCGTATCACCAGGTACTATCGATACACCTTTTCATGCTCAAATAAAATCAACAAAACCTGAGGTTTTTGCTTCATGGAAGGATAATATATTATTAGGAAGACTAGGTCAACCAGAAGATGTAGCCTCAGTTATATCATTTTTAGCAAGTAAAGATGCATCTTTTATAACAGCTGAAACTATTCAAATTGGTGGAGGACAAGCTTTAGGAATTTAAAATTAAAAATTTAGTAATTCAAATAGTTTTATTTTTAAATAGATTCTTTTTTAAACCTTTAAGTTTAATTAATTTAGAAGAGTCATTAAATAATAAAACTATTTGGTTTTTAAGAAATTAAGATTAGTAATAAAATTCAAAAAATGAGCAAAGTAGTCACTTTTGGCGAAATTATGTTACGCCTTTCAACCGAACGCCATTTAAGGTTTTCTCAAGCAAAGATGTTTGCAGCTTCTTATGGTGGAGGTGAGTTTAATGTAGCAGTTTCATTGGCCAATTATGGCATTCCAGTTGAATTTGTTACGAGACTTCCAAAAAACGAAATTGGTGCTTGTGCATTAAAAGAAATGCGAAAGTTTAATGTGCAAAATCAAAATGTTATTTATGGTGGAGACCGATTAGGTATTTACTTTCTTGAAACAGGAGCTGGTACAAGAGGAAGTAATGTGGTTTATGATAGAGCAAACAGTTCTATGGCAACTATCGAAAAAGGGTCAATAGATTGGAAAAATGTTTTAAAAGATGCCACCTGGTTTCATTGGAGTGGTATTACACCAGCTATATCAAAATCGGCTTCTGATGAATGTATGGAAGCTGTTAAGGCAGCGCATCAATTAGGAATAACAATTTCTTGTGATTTAAATTACAGATCAAAATTGTGGCAATATGGTAAAGCTCCAAGTGAAGTTATGCCACAATTGCTTCACTATAGCAATATTATACTTGGTGATATTGATACCGCATATTTTATGCTAGGTAAAGATAAAGTTGAACCTAATTATCAAGACTTAAAGTCGCTACCTGTACTTTATGACAGGTTGTTTAAAGAATGTCCAAACCTAGAAGTTGTAGCAACAACACTTCGTTATTCGGTTAGTGCTTCTCATCAACGTATAGGAGGAATTCTATATGATGGAAAAAAAATATTTAATGCCGATGTTAAAGAAGTTACACCAGTTGTAGATAGAGTTGGTAGTGGTGATGCCTTTATGGGTGGATTGGTTTATGGTTTGGTAAATGATAAAAACAATAAGCAAAGAGCGCTTGATATTGCAGTGGCTGCTTGTTGTTTAAAACACACGATTTCGGGCGATTATAACTTAATAACCTTAGATGAAATCGAAAAATTAATAAGTGGAGATTTTTCAGGAAAAGTCTCAAGATAAAATAAAATTATGGCACAATTTACAAGAATTGAAATTGCTACACTGATGAGTACAACAGGACTAGTGCCTTTGTTTTATCATCATGATATTGAAGTAAGTAAAAAAGTATTAAAAGCTTGCTATAATGGAGGTGCTCGCCTTTTAGAGTTTACAAGCCGAGGTGACTTTGCTTTTGAAGTGTTTGCAGAACTTAATAAATATGCAATCGCAGAACTACCAGGAATGGCTTTAGGAGTTGGGTCGGTTACTGATGCAGCAGCAGCTTCATTATATATGCAGTTAGGAGCTAACTTTATTGTTACGCCTGTTTTGCGTGAAGATATTGCAATAGTTTGTAATCGTCGAAAAGTATTATGGTCGGCAGGTTGTGCTACACTTACAGAAATAGCAAAAGCTGAAGAACTAGGTTGCGAAATAGTGAAATTGTTTCCAGGTGATGCGTACAGTCCAAATTTTGTGAAAGCCATAAAAGGACCTTGTCAGTGGACAAGCATTATGCCAACAGGAGGAGTAGAACCTACAAAAGAAAGTTTGGAGTCGTGGTTTAATGCAGGTGTTACCTGTGTTGGTATTGGATCAAAACTTATTGCTAAAGATAGTAAGGGAGTTTTTGATTATTCAAAAATAGAATCACTAACAAAAGCTGCAATAGCTCATATTAAAAAAATTAAAAGCAAGAAATAATGTATCAGTCTGCAATGACCCTTAAAAAAATATCAGTGCTTTCGGGCTATTCGGTTTCTACAGTATCTAAAGCATTAAATGACAAACAAGATATAAGTTTAGAAACTAGAGAAACCATTTTAAGTATTGCAAAAAAGCATAATTATGTGCCTAATTATTATGCAATCTCTTTAAGAAAACAGCAGAACAAAACCTTTGCTATAATTATTCCACAAATTTTCGACAATCTTTATGGAAGATTATTGTCAGAGATTCAAAGCTACACTTTTGACATGGGCTATCGATTGTTAGTTTTTCAGTCATTTACTTCACATAAAAAAGAAAAAGAATGTTTTAAACTAATTAACGACGGAAGTGTTGATGGAGCATTAGTATTATCTAGTTCAAGTAATACGTGCTTAATGGAAAAACTTCAGAATGAGAATACTATTCCAACTATTTTTTTAGAGGCAGAAAAAATCCAACTTGAAGAAGGTAATGTTAAGAGTTTAGCAAAGCACTATTTTAATGAGTTGCTTATAAAAGTACTTTAAGATCAATTTTAATTTTTTATAACACCTAAATTTAATTCTAACATAAGTTAATACTGCCTTCTAGTATAACTTCACTATAGCAGTTTGGCTTATAAATAACAGGTTATTCAAAAAAAATATTTTAGTTGTAAAGCTGTAATATTTAATCTAGGGCATTTTTGGTTACATACCAACGCCAACCAATAAGAGCCATTTGTAGTTTTGTGGCTTTTGCTAAATCTACTTGTTGTTTAGATAAACTTGGTAAGATAACCTTATTAACTTTCTGTCTCTTATACACATCTGACGCTGCCGACGAAGAGGATAG
>OJIO01000514.1_pt1 | contig 24424 bp, 19 predicted proteins | sample 1595621 | NCBI WGS metagenome assembly OJIO01 (sample SAMN05416776, study PRJEB24817) | seawater metagenome | isolation source: Sea water | place: Canada:Atlantic | collected 2013-07 | reverse complement strand
AGATTTCTGCCTGTCTCGTGGGCTCGGAGATGTGTATAAGAGACAGGAAGAAATCTATTTTTTTATTGAGTTTCGAAGTTGTTTTAAAAATCAAATCATCATTCATTTTAAATTTGCAAAGAAGCTTGTATTTATCGAAATAGTCAATATTGAATTCATTGTAGATTATGATTTGGTGATTCACATAATGTAATTCTGCATATTTTATTTTACCTACTAAAATTATGCCTCCAAGATACGAATTATGAAATTTTGAATATCCACCTTCAAGATGTTGTTCTTCGAGAATAAACCCTTTTAGGTTTGCATTGCATAGAAGTGATTTTCTTCCCTTTTTTACAATTAGGTAAATAAGTATTGGAGTAAGAATAAAATCGATTTAATGTGTATCACGACAATGAAAATCTACTATTATTAATGAAGTGATTTAATTCTACTTTAAGAGATCAAGAATATGATTTATGTTGAAATAAATAAAAGAATCGATTCATGACTGGGTAGGTGGGCAGAGGTGCAAAGGCTGCCCATCGCTAACGCGTCCCTTCACTTGTCGACTATCGTCGGCACTCTTCGAGTTCGCACAGACCATTGCAGGGCTGCATTAGCCAGTCTTGTTTTTTTTGCTTCTATTTTTTATCAAGAAGGACTGACTGATCCTTTATAAAATAAAAATGACAATGAAATCATCAAAGGTGAGAACACGATAGTGGTGAGTGGAGAAGGCCCAGCCGGCAAGGCGAAAATTCGCATAAAAACCATATTTAATAAAAATTAGAATCTACATATAGATTGTAAAAAGTATTCCAGTAGAATTAACATTATGTTCTTAAATCACTTCAATTGATATGTAGAGTGTCTAAATTTACCACGGCAAGCCATTCAAATTGATATTTTCGGATTTAGCTTTCCATCTTTGGTTAACATCATGGTTTTTGCGGTCCATAGTTTTTTACCACTTGCTTGATGAAAATATAAAGGACAATCAACTTCAAACCAGCCAAGTCGAGCATAGAAAGTAATCAATGCGTCAGCACAGAGTAATTAGCCTGCTTCACAATTCAATTCTTCAAAGACTAATGAAGCACCACCTTTTAATGTTTTGAGGAATATCCTTGGCCTCTATTCTTTTGAGGAGTAATCACATTATTGATTCCGGCTACTTTCATTTTTTTGTCCTCGACCAATATTTGACGTTCAACAATATTGTAGAATCTAGCTATACCTTTTCCTCCATAATAGATAATTGTCCAATCGGGTGTCGCCCATTCCGTTTCTTGGACAATGGGTATGTGGCCAAATTTATCTTGAATAATTTTATTTAGCATCTTTTTTGTATCTAGATTTAGATCAATGTATTTTGATGTTTCGATCATATTCTGTTTTTCCAGATTTTTGTTTTTGATTCTATTTTAATTCCTGTCCCTTATGCAAACATACCAGAATCAGAATGTATATTTTTTCAAAGCTCAAATTCTTGATCATAAACAGTTATTAAATCACTTCATTGAGTAATTTGGGTTCAATAGTTTGAAAATTGAAATAGTTTAGATGATTTTACAAAATCGAATAATTGTTCAGTTTATATTAAATTATTCATTGATAGGTAATTTATAAGATTAAATAAAAAGACGATTAGAATAACAAAATATAAGTGATATATTGTTAGAGCCTATGAAAAATCCGCAAAGAATTCAACTTTCACCTCAAATCAAACTGACCAGAAAATTTTTAAAATATACATGGAATTTCTTATTAGTTTTATCTGTTTTGTATATGATCTCTCATATAACGGATGCCCTGTACTATTATAATGCTGGCTCGCTTGACTCTAAAGATTGGAATGAAGTAAATAGTCTGGAAAAAGTAATGAAATTACCAGATGAAAAAAATAAGTTAGCAAAAGTTGTTTTACAAATTCTCAAAGAAGACAAAATTCCCCAAGCAGAAATCTGGGCACTCGCTATTGCTAAATATACACCAAGTGATAATCTCGGATACATTGCCTTAGTCCTTGCGCAAATTCGTCGTGAGTCACATTTTAATACTTTTGATCTTGAATGGCTTTATGACCGCATTGTACCAGATGTTCTTCATGAAATGGGTTTTGTTACTAATCATATAAACACAATTGGCCCTATGCAAATAAACCGTAACCAATTACTTAAACTATTGCAACAATCAAATGAAAAAGTAAAACTTCCTTCTGGACCTAACTTTTATAAGTTAACGAGTTCTATCGAGTATGGAGTGAAATATTCAATTTATTACTTAGATCAAATTGTAGTCAAATATATTAAAGATCGAAAAATTTATGGCAGTCTAGATTATCCAGGGCAAATGGGACTAGCATTAGATAATGAACTTAATCAAGTACCAATAAAAGATAAAAAAATATTTCAACTTCGACAAGCTGCCGCTGCTTACCAAAAAATGTTGTCTGACTTATTGGGAAGCCCACTCTCTCTAGATGGTTATCCCGGAAAAAAAACCGTAAAAGCAAGTAACAGATATATTCTACAATTTTTTCCAAATCAACAAGAACTATTAATAGAATCAATAAATCAATTTTCTAATATCAAATCAGCAAAAGTTTTTCAAGAAAACTTCTGTTTCCAAACAATTGCTCAAAGGTGGGCAGATGTCTATGGATCTATTCCTAAATTATCAATCTACCCAAGAATTTCTCATGACCCACGGTTGGTATATATCATGACAGACTTTAATATTGGAAACAATACATGCAAAGTGGCAGCAATGCAGTACCAGTTACAAATATTACTTAATGATCCTAATTTGGTTGCTGATGGAAAACTTGGAACTAAAACAATGACTGCAATGAGTACATTTATTCAAAAAAGAAAAATGAACGAAAAGAGAAAAGGGCAGTTCCTTAAATTGATTAAAACAAAGAAGAAAGCATTGTGGTTAAGACAACAAGTTCAGCAAATGATTATAAAAGATTGGAAACAAAAATTTGCTGTACTTCCAGCAACAGCTCTCTGTCCAAATATTCATAATAAATATTACAATCAACAAAAACAATCTCTTAAAACAATTTCTACAATTGATTACATCTCAGCTTCAGTTCAGTTTTTTGAAAATTACTACCTAAGAATAAATAGAAAATATTCAGAATTAACGGAGAAAAAGTAAAAATTTAAGATGATTTTGCTTTCATTCTGTGTTTAAATCACTTCAATTAATATGTGACATATTATTGATTAAATTTTGATTTCCTTTATATCCAATAATACTCTATATCCTTTTCACACTTATTGGCTATCAATTCTTGCCTTTTCGATGTATAGTAATCATGATATTTTTCATCTCAGGTCTTATTCATTTGTGGAATATCTTCTCATTTTGTAATAAACCATCAAAAAACAGGTACTAACTAGGTGTGAATGCAATGACAAAAGAAAAACAAGAAGAATTATTTCATAGTTGGCTAACAGACCATAAGCCTATCCTGTATAAGATAATACGTGTATATTCTCAAGATCTTGATGACCAAAATGATTTGTTTCAAGAAATAACAATCCAACTGTGGAAGTCAATACCAAACTTTAAGGCGCAATGCTTAGAAACTACATGGATATATAGAGTTGCTTTGAATACCGCTCTAAAATGGAAGAAAAAGGCGAGAAAAAATAATCCAGAACAAATAACAGAGGACCTGATTAAAGAACCCGCTGAAAATACACACCCTCACCTGGACTGGTTGTATCATGAAATATCGCTACTCAATAAGATAGATAGATCTCTGACTTTGCTTATGCTCGATGGATTCGGATATAAAGATATGAGCGAGATCCTGGGTATTACTACAAGTAATGTAGGTGTAAAAATTAATCGGATTAAAATTCATTTACAAGAAAGATCAAAATTATTAACATCATGAATATACAAGATATGCAAAAAATATGGGATATAGAAAGCAATCAGACGCTCTATGTTTTAGATGAAGCGAGCGTGCTAAATCGAATAAATAAAAAAGTGATTTCTGCCGAGAGAAGAGCAAATAGTACGGAAAACTTCATAATCGCTATCAATATCTTTGTAACAATAGTCTTATTTGCGATTGCCATTCTTAATGATAATTTAGGAACTTGGGAATACTTGATGGCCATTTTCGCAGCTCTTACGATTGGGTTTGTGCTATATTATCGAAAGAAGAGATATGAATTCCAATCACAAGTCGGAGATAAAATGCTTGATAACCTCAATAAGGCAATTCATCATGCTACTGTCCAAGCAAAGATGACTGATCTATTCTTAATCTGGTATATAATTGGTGTTGGTGCGCTTACATTAAGTAATATGATTATCCAAAATATCTCTATCTGGCTGATCTTACCTATAGCAATTACTATGGTGATCGGCTTCATAGTAGGAAGATGGGAACAAAGAAGTATACACGAGAAAAAGCGAGATGAATTGATTGACCTTAGAACCAAGTTAGTGGAGGAAGTGAATTAGGAAATTAGACATTAAAATAATTCAGCCATGTTTCAAAGCATCCTTAATATTGAAATTACAATGCTAAATAATGCATAAATTTGTCTGATAAATAGAATAAATATTAGAACCCAATGACCGTTAGAGAGCAAAAGAAGAACTTAAGAAAACTAATGCTTCTTGAACGTGCAAAATTACCTGAACTGGAAAAAGAAAAATATGATCAATGGATTTGTGGCGATCTATTAAACACAATAGAAGAAAATCAATTTAAAACAATTCACTGCTATCTACCTATGGGAACTGAAATAAATATCTTCCCTTTGATTGAGGAGCTTTTGGAGAAAGGTCTGATAGTTGCCACACCTAAAACTTTACCTAAAAGAACTCTGAAAAATTTGGTTTTAAAATCTTTGGCCGAACTGGAAAAAGGTGTTTTCGGTACCGTACACCCAGCTGGAGGGAAAGAATTTAAGGGTGAATATGATTTAATAATTGTTCCCGGACTATCATTTGACAGTAATAATTATCGGCTTGGATATGGCGGTGGCTACTATGACACCTTTATGCTCAACCATCCGTCTGCCAAAAAAGTTGGACTGTTTTATCCTTTTCAGAAAGTTGAGAAAATTCCATTGGAGTCCCATGATTTCAGGTTAGATGAAATTTTAGTGGGAGAGGATATATTTCACATTTGATTTGCGCAACCGATAGCGTTTAAATCCAATCTTAAGGCATTACTATCTAAATCAAAACACCTCAGAAATAAACCTATTTAATGTTGAAGAAATTTATAAATCCGTTAAATACATCCATAATAATCTGAGTTCAATTTTGAACATAGAAAACCTATCTTGACTTTCTGGAATTTCAAGGACATTGTTTATTGAGCGTTTCAAAAAATCAGTGGGGAATGCGCCTTTGGCATATATAAAAGATTGGCGAATGACTAAAGCAAAATTACTGCTTAGAGATTAATATCTATTATTAGGTGAAATTGGTGAGAGAATAGGATATAATAATACACCATCTTTTAACCGTGTCTTTAAGAATACTTTTGATGTCTCTTCACAGAGATTTAGAAATATGCAGGAGGCTATGGCACTATAAGGAATATTATAGTCAAGATCATTTTTTTACTTTACTTCAATCAAAGCAGTCCAAACACTTAATTCTTTTCCATCCAGCCTTGTCCATATTGGTCTCACCATACCATCATGAGCACTGATATCATTGTAATCGCCAAAGAAAACCTTTTCATTCGGTAGGAAAGGAGAATCGCTTATTTTTTGATTAGTGAAGGTAACACCTCCATCAGTAGAGTATGCAATGTAGACATCAGTATTGTTATTAGTATGAGCTCTGCGATCATAGAATACGATATAGATATAACCTGTCACAGGATCAATATCCATCCATGAGAAAAACTGGTGCTTTCCAAGAGCATCATCATTAACTCGTTTTCTGTCAGACCATGATTTGCCTCCATCAGTAGATTTCACAAGCCAGATATCGGTATCGTCAGTTCCATTTTTTTGATCACTCCAATTCATATAAAGTGTTCCGTCATGTCTACTTCCTGATCTGTCTATTCCTAAGATAGGCATACCGTTACATCGATTGATTCCAGGAATATCAAGCGTCCATCCACCAAATTGTTCGGCGACAACTATATCATTGGGTAGCCACGTTTGTCCATCGTCTGTAGATTTGTCCAGATAGATCTTATCTCCGCGCGCCCAGGTGACATAAATGTTTCCGTTCTTATCCCTTACTGGCACTGCACCTTCCGTGGTATCATCATCATCCATACAATCACCGTCGACATCAGATATGTCTACAGGTTCGCTCCATGATTTAGCCCCATCCTTACTTTGAGAAAACAGGATTCTTGATTTATCTTCTGGGTCTTTACTTGAGTATTTATCAAATTCTGTCCATGACATAAGTATCGTACCATCCGCAGGATCGATGTAGAGCCATTGTTTGTCTTGATCTTTTGTACGGTCGTTGTCGGGTGCCGTACCATCGTTGAATGTCTTTCCTTCGTCTATTGAAGTCTGCACAACTATCCTATCTAGAAATTCTACACTTGAGTATGCTCTCCCTTTCGGATTCGATAAATGAGAATAGTAGACGTTTCCCTTCGGTCCAATTCTCACCACAGGATCACCATATACCCCTAAGCTTGATTTTAGCTTATCGCTTGCCCATGTTTTGCCACCATCATTGGATACATGCGTGCGATTCAATATAGATCCTGCTACAATATTCTGAGGATTAGCGGGATTAATACAGATACTTGGTTCACAAGGTCCTAACCCACTCTGACCAGAGGCTATTTTTATATTAGTTGGTCTCTCAGAAGAAATGCTAATAATTTTAGTTGCTATTCTTTTATTACAATTAGTAAAATTTAGGATTATGAATGCAGCCAAGGTTATTAAGTACAGCTTATTTAATATTTTTCTCATCTTAGATTCATTCACTTTATAATGGATAATTGTAATTTGATATTAAAGGCGGAGTCAAATATAATAATAAAGAAATTCTAAGATCATAATATCGTTCTATCCAAATATTGTTGCACCTATCATATCAATTTATGTTTTTTAATATATAAGTTGCGCCCTCAAACAGTTTTGGCTTTTAATGAGTAAAAAAAACTAGACAATCTAGACAAATTAAGGCTAAACCAAAAGCCATAAAACAACAAAAAGACAGCCCTAAACCAAAAACAAATATCAGAAATATGAACTTAAGAGACAATCAAAATATAAAAGCACCAATAGCAGAAAAGAACCCAACCATCTTAACAAAGCATGGAGATGTGCGAATCGATGACTATTACTGGATGAAATTGAGTGATGAACAGAAGATGGCCGAAATGCCCGATGAGCATACATCGAAAGTTGTAGCCTATCTAGAAGCAGAAAATAAATATCGAGAAGACATGACCAGTCATCTTACGGGATTCCAAGAGACGCTTTTTGAAGAAATAAAAGGACGGATAAAACAAGATGATGCCTCTGTGCCATATAAGTCAAATGGATATTTCTACATTACTCGATATGAGACTGGGCAAGAATACCCGATTTACTCCAGGAAAAAAGAAAACCTTGATAATGCAGAGGAGATCATGCTGGATGTAAATGAAATGGCAAAACCCTATTTATATTATAATATTTCTGCAATAAAAGTAAGTATCGATAATAAGATCCTAGCATATGGAGAAGATACGGTAAGTAGACGTCAATATACCTTGAGATTCAAGAATTTGGAAACAGGTGAGATGTTTGATGATAAGATCACAAACACAACTGGAACAGCTGTATGGGCAAATGATAATCAGACCATCTTCTATACTCGAAAGGATGATGCTCTGAGATCATTCAAAATTTTCAAACACAGATTAGGAACAGATGAAAGTGAAGATGTCGAGGTATTCCATGAAAAGGATGATACATTCAATGCATTTGTCTACAAGACAAAATCGGACAAATATATAGTGATCGGTTCTTGGGCCACCCTATCACAGGAATTCTATACACTGTCAGCTGATTCACCTGATGATGAGTTAACACTCTTTCAAAAGAGAGAAAGAAAACTAGAATATAGCATCGCCCACTTTGGTGACAAATGGTATATACGAACAAATAAAGATATGGCAAGGAACTTCAAGGTAATGACTACCTCTGAAGATGCAACAAGCAAAGAGAACTGGAAGGTTCTTATTGCTCACAGAGATGATGTATTTGTAGAAGGCTTGGATTTATTCACTAATTACATGGTGGTGAATGAACGAATCGAGGGTATAAGTAAGATGCGAATCATGCCTTGGAAAGGTGAGGACCATTATATCGATTTTGGAGAGGCAGCCTACACTTCTTCTCCTGGAGTGAATATGGAATTCGATACGGAGATATTAAGAGTTGGATTCACTTCTATGACAACACCAAGCACAGTCTATGATTATGATATGAAATCACGTAAGCTTGAACTGATGAAGCAGCAAGAGGTGGTAGGAGACTTCAAACCTGAAGATTATGAATCAGAGCGGATCATGGTCGAGGCAAGAGATGGTGTCAAAGTTCCGGTATCTATCGTGTATAAAAAAGGCTATAATAAGGATGGTTCACAACCTTTATTGCTCTATGCATATGGATCTTATGGATATAGTATTGATCCGTATTTCAGTTCAGTAAGATTGAGTTTACTAGATCGGGGGTTCGCATATGCTATCGCTCATATTCGAGGTGGACAAGAGCTTGGCCGAGACTGGTATGAAAACGGTAAATTCTTGAAAAAGATGAATACGTTCTCTGATTTTATTGATGTTGGAGATTATCTCGTAAATTATAAATATGCCGCTAAAAATCAACTTTATGCAATGGGTGGAAGTGCTGGAGGGATGCTAATGGGTGGAATCGCCAATATGCGGCCTGGGTTATGGGCTGGAATCGTAGCTGCAGTTCCATTCGTAGATGTTGTTACAACCATGCTAGATGATTCTATTCCTCTCACCACTGGAGAGTATGACGAATGGGGTAATCCAAATGATGAAATATTCTATCGTTATATGAAGTCCTATTCTCCGATTGATAATGTAGAAGCAAAAGACTATCCATCAATCCTAATCACGACAGGATACCATGACAGTCAAGTGCAATACTGGGAACCAGCAAAATGGATTGCAAAACTCAGAGACATGAAAACTGATAATAATCCACTCATCATGTATTGTAATATGGATACTGGACATGGAGGCGCTTCTGGTAGGTTTCAGAAGTATAAAGAAGTGGCTATGGAGTATGCATACCTGCTTGATTTAGCTGATAAGGCGAAATAAAATAGAAATACGATTTAACAATCTTCTGATTGATGAACGCATGAGAATATTGAGGCAATTAGGGTAATAGTTTTAAGACTTTTTCTTCCATTTCCCAAATGGTATGGAAAAACTAAAATTCGGAAAAACGAAATCATTAGAATAGAGTACTCCAAATAGCAAGCTATGTCCATTCTTAAAAGTATATTCTATCATAGATGTACCTACTAAATATTCGTTTATAATCATCGCGTCAGTTACAAGCCTTGTCTTCCTACTTAATGCCACATTCCAATTTATCATAGGAATGAAAAGGGGATTATCGTCATCTGAGATCATTCCTATTGTAGGGGCAAAAGTAAAGTTGCTTCTCTTACCTCCAAAAGTAACAGGAACGGAGGCGAAGATTAATCCTCCTTTTTCATTGAACATAATTTTATTAGAAAACCCAATGCTTACAGACTCGTTAATCGGCTTACCATAATTTACTCCCAATTGAATAATTGGCAGAAAAGCACCATTTTGACTGATCAAAGAGATAAATTCAAAACCAAAAGTAAGATCAAGATTATCTTTTACGCCATAACTAATATTGTTACCAAATAGAAAGTAGTTCTTATAATAATTATTTCCCTTCCCATTATTCCGAGCTGTAGAGACATAGTAGGGCTCACTTACATTTTGAATCTCTGAATAGAGCGAAATCCCTTTATAAAAACCTAGTAGGTCTGCTTTCGCAAATCCTTTTAAGTGCGATTCTTCGACATATACAAATATAGAATCAGCGGTAATTCTGAACAACTCTCCATAATAATGCTGATTATCAAGTGTCTTGATAGTAACCGAATCTATTTCAGTTTGACTCCAACCAAAAGAACTTAATAGTGCTAAACTAGTTGCAATAATAAATTTTCTCAAAATCATTTAATTTCTTGAAGGATTGTAATTGATGTCAGCCATGAAGAATTGTCTCTTTTTTATAAAAAAGTAAGTGATATTACCCTAAATCTTCCTCTGATAAACGGCTTATTACGATTTTTTGTTATCCTGACTACTTTAAATATTTACTTCGCAATACAAAAAGGTTTAACCATATTACTTTATGTGCTCTGAGTTCTAAGATCTTGCTAGCAAGATAGATTGAATTGAAAACTGAGAAACGAGGATCATTCTATTGACTTAATAATTTAGTTGTCCGCTATATTGTTATTGCCAATATAGAATTCTAAACTACTCTTTTAATAAACCTCAATGTATGTGTATAACTCCTCTTTCCTTTATGATATATCCCAAAATGGTCTAGCTTATCAATTCGAACCATGCCAGATGCATGAATGATGTAGTTATCTTCTAAAATGATGCCTACATGATGGATTCGGCCTTCTTTATTGACAAAATAAGCGAGATCTCCAACATTACTTGCCTCTACAAAATCAACCATCTCACCTACCTCAGCTTGCTGATAAGCATCTCTTGGTAATTTGATTCCGAAAATCTTGAATACTGCCTGAGTAAATCCTGAACAATCGATACCAAAAGGACTTCTTCCTCCCCATAAATAGGGAGAATTGATATATTTTCTGGCTACTTTTATGAGAAGTTCCGGTGTGATGGTCACTTGATCTGGAGTAATAACTTGTCCACTATAGACAAGTTTATCCCCTTTTACTTTGAATGTCATACCATCATATTTAGGAAGACTACTTGCTGCTACAATAGGAAAAGATATATTTCCTGACATGATTGGATGTGCTACTTCTAGTGGATAAGCTCTATTTTTTGTGTGATCGTTGAACTCTTCTTCAGTAAGACCTATCAGTTGTTTTGGATCCATCCATCCTTCATAATCATCCCATTCACATCGTACCTTGACCCAACTTTTGTTCTTTTTGTTGAGGATCGTGATTAGTTCACCAAATAGAAGTTGAGAGATCATCTCAGAAGCATCATCAGCTTTTTTCCTAATCGGGGCTGCACTCACTTGGCATAAGCCATGTGTCATAGGAACTTTGATTTTTGCTTTTTTTTGCTTCACAGACATTTAATTATACGTAATAGATGCACTCCGAATAACGAAGTGGTCTCAACCCTATATTTATAGCAAAATTGTTGCCAAAAAATGAAGAAACTAACACATTGATTTCTAAGATCAACTGGATTGCAAAGTAATCACGTAGATCAGTGTAGCGAATTGCAAATTCACGGGCTGGTCATCTTTTTCTTTATACCAATGGTCAAACATTTCTTTACCTTCGTAACAATGAAATATATACTGCCATTCATTCTAATCGTTCTTACTATCTCAGCTTGTAAAAGAAGTGCCCACTCTCCTATTCCTGCTTCTCATGATTATTGTCACTTGTTAACTGGGACACAACCTCACCTTACTGATGAAATTAAAAATGTAGATTCTTTGGTAAGAAATGGGAAGACTGGAGTATATATTCTAGAAGAAGGATCTGATGCAATTACTTCGAGAGCTAATCTGAGCCAAAGTGCTCAGGAGACGATGGATATTCAATATTTCATATTTTCTGAAGATAATATTGGGACGATATCTTGTGATTACATGCTACGAGCTGCATGCCGAGGTGTAAAAGTGAGGGTGATCGTCGATGATTTACTAGTGGATACGGACCATAATTATATCCTTGCTTTGAACCAACATGAAAACGTAGAAATCAAAATCTATAATCCCAATATAAACATTGGGAAGAATATGGTTTTTACCCTATTCAAAGCAACAACAGACTTTCGTGGAATCAATCAGCGGATGCATCACAAAACATATATTGTGGACGGTCAGGTGGCTATAACCGGTGGTCGTAATATTGCCGACGAATATTTTGATTTCGATCATGAATATAATTTTAGAGACCGAGACGTACTCTTAGTTGGTGGCCAGGCAACTGAAATTCAGGATGCATTTGATGAATATTGGGATTCTGAATTGAGTGTTTCAGTTTCTGAATTGATCGAATATTCATCAAAGGACTATGATCCATTTATTGTTTACAAATATATCTATGATTACTCCAATGATTCTTTGAACTTTTGGCCAAAGATTCGAAACTACATTCCATTCGCTATGGCTACCGTTATAAATTCTGAGGACTTTCATTGGGTTGACCATCTGCAGTTTGTCTCTGATGAGCCTGGCAAAAATGATGGATTTGAAGGACTCGAAGGAGGTGGAAATACTACCACTGCATTAGTCGACTTAGTGAATCATGCTAAATCTGAAATTTATATTCAATCACCCTATCTTATAGTTTCTGATCTTGGGTACAATCTTTTCAAGCGTGCAGTTGAGAGAGGTGTGGATGTATATATTTTGACCAACAGCTTAGCTTCTACAGACAATTTAGAAGCCTTTAATGGATACCAAAGAAACAGGCAACGTTTGCTTGATGCAGGTGTTCATTTGTACGAATACAAGCCAGATGCAGCTATTCGAAAAGATCTTATGACTGGTGACTTACAGAAGAATCTTGACTTTGTACCCGTCTTCGGATTGCATGCTAAGTCTATGGTGGTTGATGATTCAATCTCTGTAGTAGGAACATTCAATCTTGATCCTAGGAGCGCTAACTTGAACACTGAATGTATTACAATACTATCGGAACCAGTGATCAATTCAAAGATGAAGGACATCATGAAAGAAGAACTAGAAGCTCAGAATGCTTGGCATGTGATTCCTGGCTCTAATCCAGACGGCAAAGCGGGTCGATGGAAGAGATTTAAGGCATGGACGAAGGGTGTGGTACCGGTATCAGTGCTCTAAGATTGTTGACAATGTTCACTTCTAAAGTAGCCTCAACGGTTTTTTATGCTATAAACCATAGCATCTAATACATTCATCTATTCTTCTTTGCCTTCACCTAAATAATTATAACACAATGTCAACAATGTAACTTTCAAGGATACAGAAGTTTAGATTTTTAGTAATTTTATTGCCTGATAAGATTTTGTGAAACCTATATTCTTAATGGGCACAATGCTTGCAATACATAGTTATTGAATTAGAGACTAGCTTGTAGAACATTAGTACTTACGTATCAAGATAATTTATATGCTGGAAAAAATAATAGACTGGATACCTGAGAACAACCGTCTGGAACGAATCTGGCTAATGGCCAAATTTGATTTCGTGACCAGATATTATGGTTCTTTTTTAGGTTTGTTCTGGGCACTACTTAAGCCCTTATTCCAATTGGGTGTGTTCTACATCATTTTTACAATGGTATTTGAAAGTAAAACAGAAAACTTCCTATTGTTCTTGTTCATAGGAATCATTCTTTACCAGTTTTTTGCTGAATCGGCCACGGTTTCGATGAAAATATTTAAAACAAAAAAATACCTTTTAGAAAATATACAAATTGATAAACTTGATCTATTCTACTCTGCAATAGCTGCCACATTTTTGGGTTTCATCTTCAATTTTACAGCATTTGTGTTTGGTAATTTTCTCCTCAATGATCTTTTTTCTTGGTCGATGCTCCTATTCCCCCTAGTGCTTATTAATTTACTTATTTTAATTCTGGCAACTCAATTGATTTTCGCCACAATCAGCATTTACCTAAAGGATATTGACAATATCTGGTTTGTCATTAATACGTTATTATTTTGGGGCTCAGGTATATTTTTTGACTTGAGTAGTTTGACTGGAAAAGCACTGCTTATAAAATATATCAATCCTTTGGCTGGGATTCTTATGAATGCAAGAAGTATACTAGTTTATGCTCAACCAATGGACATGAAGTTATTCGCGATTAACCTTTTGACATCGATTGTCTTTTTATTGATCGGGTTGTGGATTTTTAAAAAATACAGTGCAAAAGCACTCGAAAAATTATAATTGAGCCCTATGTCACAGATAGCTATTGAATTGAAAAACATTAGTAAGACGTATTCTGTACTGGATAAGGACAGTCAAAGTCTGAAAGGAAAAATAATGTCACTTATTACACATACGAATAGGCGAGAGATCAAAGCATTGACAAATGTCAACTTAGAAATAAAGAAAGGGGAATTTTTTGGCATCATGGGACACAATGGTTCGGGAAAATCAACCTTGCTCCGAATTATGGCGGGAGCCTATCCTCCAGATAAAGGCGGAGTAGTAAAAATGCATGGTAGGTTTATGTTATTGAGCTTAGGATTAGGGTTCAATCCTATGTTGACAGCAAGAGAAAATATATATCTGAATGCATCTATTTTGGGATTGACGCTCAAACAAATCGGTGTGATATTTCATGACATAGTTGCGTTCGCTGAATTGGATAAATTTGTCGATACACAAGTAAAATACTATTCGACCGGTATGGTGGCAAGATTAAAATTTGCAATTGCAGTTCATGCAGATGCCGATATATTTTTGATGGACGAGTTTTTCGGAGGCGTTGGTGATGCTAGTTTCAAAGAAAAATCAGAAGCTGTGTTTCATAAATCACTAGTTGAAGGAAGGACTATTATACACGTAAGCCATTCTATCAAGACTATTGAAAAACATTGTTCTCGTGTAATGTTATTGCATCAGGGAGAAATAGTAGGAATTGGTTCACCCGAGGAGATTATTCCTGAATATCAAAGCCTATCAAAGAAAAAGAGAAAATAATATCGCTTACAAAACGCACCAAAGTTAAATGATGTGTGAGCATTTTTTTCAAATAAAACATCCTCTTAATTTTTAGTCTTTCCTAATCATTACATAAGGCAGGAGCGGTTCTACATTATTAATGGGTGTTTTAAATAGTATTAAAAATGTTGTCATTCGTGGTGAAAACTATGATTTTTGTTTTCATCTTTATAAAGGTTATTAGGCAATATTAAAATCCATAACTACGGGTGGTATAAAAAGCGGACATCCATTTTATGGCTCTGATTCTATTGATGAGCAACAACTCCTAAAAGATTATTCGCAACTCATCAAAAATATACTCCTTTCTGAATACCTAAAAGGACCACGTAACATTTTCAAATATTGTTCTTTATGAGATAAATAAAATTAACAATTGTCTTTACTTTTCAGAAAAGGAACTCCTTTTACCTACTTTGTGACTCAAAGCAAAGATCAATATATGCGCATCGCTTTTTTAGCAGACCCTTTGGACCGACAATATGGAGGCATCCATGTTTATACAAAAGAATTAATTAAGGCTCTTTCAATTTTAGATAAAAAGAATGAATATATCGTCATCAGGAGTGAATCTAAAAATGAATTTGAGGGCATAGAAGAAATTGTGATCCCATATTCATCATTTCCTGGATATCGCTTTTGGAGAATATTTTTCCAAATTCCTAGATTACTAGCTAAAAAAGATGTAGATATTGTTGTTGAACCAGCTCACTTTGGTCCTTTTAATCTACCAAAAAACATAAAGCGTGTAACGGTTATCCATGATATGACAGTTTTTCTTTTTCCTGAATATCATGTATGGAGTAGTCAATACTTGCAAAGAATGTTTTTGCCTAGAATCTTAAAAAAGGCTGATCAGATTATTACTAATTCTAAAAATACCACAGAAGACCTAATGAAATTCTTTCCTTATGTTAAGAATAAAACAACATCCATTTTATTGGGTAAGGATTTGTCTTTCAAGCCTCAAATAAATAATGATATTTTATTAAGTCATAAAATAAAGCAACCCTATATATTATTTGTAGGAACATTAGAACCTCGAAAAAATGTATCCACTTTAATAAAAGCTTTTGATAAGTTTAAGGACCAAACTGGATTAAATCATCTATTGATATTGATTGGAAAAGAAGGCTGGAAATCGGATAGTATTTTTGATTCTATTGATCAATCACCGTATAAAAAGGAAATAATTTGGCTTGGTTATGTACCTAAAGAAGAATTACCTATCTTCTATTCAATGGCAGAGGTCTTTGTGTATCCATCCATATATGAAGGGTTTGGCCTTCCTATTTTGGAAGCCATGGCATGCGGCACCCCTGTTATTACATCACAAGAATCTAGCATCCCAGAAGTAGGTGGCTCATCAGTTTCTTATATAAATCCGAACTCTATTGAACAACTTACTTCGCAAATAATCGTACTTTGCTCCGACTCACAGAAAAGAAAAAAATATATACAAATGGGAATAAAACAAGCTGCAAACTTCAGTTGGGAGAAAACAGCAAAAGAAACAATTAACCTATTTGAAACCATGATTTGAGTCAAATATGTCAATTAACAAGTCGAAAATTCTTATCATTCTTCCTGCATACAATGAAGCTTCAGTAATTGGTAATGTCCTATTTGACATTCAAATAGAAGGTTATTCCAATATTTGCTTGGTTGATGATGGCAGTTCAGATAACACAAGCGACATCGCTCAAAAATATGATGTCAATATTTTGACACACCCCCTAAATCGAGGTGCCGGCGCAGCGACTCAGACTGGTATAACATATGCAAAGATTCAAAATTTCCAATATGCTATTCTCATGGATAGTGACGGTCAACATATTCCAAAAGATATTGAAAGTCTCTATACAAAAATGGAAGAAACTGATGCAGATATTATTATTGGAAATCGATTCTTTATTACTGAAAATGATGTCCCTAAACATCGTATTGCTTACAACCAAATAGCCAACATATTCACCAATGTTTTCTGTGAAAAAAAATATGCAGACACTCAAAGTGGCTTCCGATTATTAAATCGAAAAGCAATTGAATTACTCAACCTCAAAACCCGAGGATTTGGTTTCTGTAGTGAAATGATTATCGAATCAGAAAAATTAAACTTACGAATTGAAGAAACTCCTATTCGAGTGCTATACACCAAATACTCTCTAAATAAAGGACAAAACTTAAGAGAAGGCGCAAGGACTGCTAGGAGTATACTTTGGCGGATTTTCTTTGATTAATATTTTAAAGAGACCAGTGTATTAAAACATAAAGCTGCTTATTCACCATCATTCCAGCAATCCGAAACCTTGAGGAATTGGAGTCTTGGCAATCAATATTTTAGCTTTTAAATAAAAAAGATGACCTTAATAGATAAAAAATAAATTAATTATTTACCACCACTAAATTTTAATTCCTTGTTGGTTATCTAATATTAGAGAAGTGGTTCGACTTTATTGCAAGGCGTTTTAATATAGTTTAGAGGATGCTGTAATCAGAGGAGAAAACTATAATTTTTGCTATCCAATGTACCAAGCATATACGTCTATCATCAAATCCAAGAATCAACTTGGCATTCAGCTCAATCCCTTTTCTACGGTTCCGAAATTTTGGATGCAGAATATTTTTTAAAGCAAACAAGAGAAACAGTTAAAACCCTTGTGCATGTATGACAGTTTTTAATCTCCTTGAATGTAGCTTCTATATAAATGATTGTTGAACTGTATCGATAATACAAGAGTATGCATAGGAATATTGTAGGTACTCAACTATCATACATTCCATCCGATCTCTCACCCTACTTTATCTGATAATGAATGTGGTCATCGTGTCTGACCGCGTGACAGCCATGAAACCTAATTTTATCATTGTTTAATCTAAGTCTATTTTCTATATGTGGTTCTATTAGCACCTTATGTGTTGTGCTTCTATTAACAATTTGTCGCACCAATTTTTTAGTATTTTGAAAATCAAATTCCAAATCATTCCTTCCTCCTAAAGTCACGAATTTTGCAAAGTCATATTGCCAATGTCCTTTTGATTTACAGATATTTGTTTGATTAACTTCATTCTGATTTGGTTCGACAAATTTTCCATATCCCATATTAGAAGGTTTCAGATTTCCTTCCTTCTTGTTTTGGGTATAGTAGAATGTCAAGTCAATTTTTCGTCCATCATTATGACTTAAATGAGGCAATAGAGGGAAACCATCTATAAATGGAAAATTTGCATCCAAGTATGAAACTTTGAGTTTTGGATTGTCTGTGTTTATTGAATTGGAAATGTCCAACAATTCCGATTTTAACTTTGGTTTTACATAATGTCTATTTAGTAATGGAGTAATATAATTATGAGGTATCAAAGTTCCTGACTTTGTTATTGGCAAAGGAACACGACCTAACGATTCTGCAATTGGTGGTATAACTAAAAATGAAACCAAGAGATAAGCAACAATAAAACTTAAAACTTTAACTCGTTTTGACTTACTTGACTTCAAGACCTTATAAACACCAAAATTAAACAACCAAACTGTTCCTCCTATTTGAGTAAGAACAGTAAGCAATGCAATTATGATTATATGTCCAAATATTTTCAATTATTTGTATTGTGTTTCACTTCTTGATAAGAGATGATATTTTGAATAAACGTCCGTTGTAACACCGTTTATTTTTAGTTGACCAACGTTTTCTTTATTTCTGTTAGAAAGATATCAATTACTTTCCAATATTCTTCACCTCCCTTTTGTTTTGGCCAAAGTGCTTTTGAACCGTGATAACCTGCTCCATTTGGCTTAAAGTAAACTTGATTATCTCTCAATGTAGTTTTACTTAGTAAGTGATTTATACTTGCCGCTTCTTTCTTTGATGACGTAATAAACATCGGCTTTTTTAATTTAGGAAGCTTGTCAATTAACGATCCTTTGTATTGTGATAAATAATTTCCAGGACTGAAAGACACTACGGCATCTACCAAAGTATTTTCTTCGGCAATATAAAGAGCGAGTGTTGATGAATATGAACTTCCCCAAAGTATTAGCGGGCTTTTATATTTATTCTTAGCATAAATTATCGCTGCTACAATATCTTGCTCAGCATCTTTGTATTTAGTTGGTTTACCTTCTTTCTTTGCTCTTATAGATGTTTCGTTTACTAACACTTCTCCTTTTGCGTTTTTCATTTCTCCTCCTGAACGTTGGTCAATCGCAATACAATTAAAACCCATCTTATTCAAGGCTAAAGCAATACTGCTATATTCATATTTATTGTATCCCGCTTGATGACAAAGCACAATTACAGGCGAAGTATTATCAATTTCATACAATTTTGCACTTATCAAAATCTTATCTAATGACTGAAATTGTATATCAGAATCGTGCTTAATAGCAGTATCAATTTTCTTCACTTGATCACTTGAATCAATGTTTACAATACTATCTTTATTAATCGAATTAGCTTGATCAAAGGAATTAATAGATATAATTTCACTGGAAGTATTGTTTACATTTTTTGTGTGACTTTCAGTCTTACAAGCGGATAATACAAATAGAAGAAAAAGAATTAAATAAGAAGATTTCATTTTTTATTATTTTAATATTTGGCAATGTTGTCTCGGTTAAAAAGCGTTACCATTCAGAAGAGCGATTATGAGTCTTATCCATTATTATATGATATTCATTCTTGAATCCGACAATTCTTAGCAAGAAAAAACCATGTTTCTCGACAAGTATAATGTTCCATGTGAGTATTTTTCGAGAGTTGGCCTTCTGCAAACAGCTTTTCGTTTCTATTATGATTCTTTGTATTATTACTTAATTTTTCTGCCGCCATTTTCGAGTACAAAATCTCCCCAATTAAGAATTCATAATCGGCATTTGACACAGAGTCAACCTCCCATAAATGGTTGTAGTCATCACAGTCTTCATTAATCCCATGAGCACTAATCGAAATAGTTTCTTTACTGAATTTATTACTATCTAAACATTGTATTACAAATACAATTGCAATTACGAGTACAATGTTTTTGAACCTCAGTCTTACTTTTTTTATTGCATATAACAACTAAATAAACACACCACATATTCAATTTTCTACTTATTAAATTGTCTCCCTCCCCTATTTTATCTTAAATATTCCTATTGCCCCACTTTGAACAATATCTCCTTGACCTTGGAAAACATCAAATACTATTTCTCCTGAGTCATACAGTTTTATTTTCCTATCCGTAGCCATTAGTTCGACTTTAGGATTTGCATACAGCGTATTCATAAACTGAGTGAACTTTCCTATTAATGTTTTACCTGGAGTTAAATCATAACTGGTCATATTCAAGTCAAATATGATATATTTAAAACCATTTGCTTTAAGCACATTGATAACTTCTTCTTTGGTTTTACTGTGCTGAATTAAATTAGTAAAGAAATCCAAATAGGTATCACTAAAAACTCGGCTATCATTCTTATTAATGAAGTAACTATAAGGAGAACCAATCATGTACACTAAAGCCTTTTTGTCCTTATTGATGGGTCTAACCAGTTGCCTTACATTAGGAAAATGGTAGTCCATCAACTTTTGTTCATTCAGATTTCCCATCTGATAATCTAAAATAGAAGGATAGTATATTTGTTTTGCTAAATTTTCATCAGCAGGATTATAGTTTGATGCTCTTTGAGTAAATGAAAGAAGGACCCATAATAAGCCTATAGAAAGAACAGAATACTTTTTAATTGCTCCTAAAATATTAAACTTAGAGCTTTCTTCATGCTCTTGTTTCTCAGGAGAGGATATACTTTTTAGAAGAAAGATAAATGGTACACCAAAAATCAATATACCATACCATGAAGCTCCAGAACCTAAGATCCACCAAAGAAAAAAGTACATTAACATGAATAAAACAAAGCTCTGTGTCACTTTGGAATGTCTTCTCACGCGAACAGAAACGATCATCAGAATGAAGATAAAAAGTAATATCATGAACGGATAAGTTGCTGATTCGCCAAAAGATAAATTGGCTAAAATCCATTCATTAATTGGATCGTAAATATTAAGCAATGTACGATTTGTCAAATCACTTATTTCTCCCATGATACCAGATGATTTATTGGATGATAAAAGTGAAAGTCCCTCTTCAGCTGTAGTCAAACTATTCTGATTCAAAAGAGCACTTGGAATTGCAATAATCAATAAGAATATAGAAAGACCTAAAAAACTAAAGTTTGAAGCTATTGATTTCCATTCATATTTATTTCCACTTGGGAATAGAAACAATATAGGTAGGAGAAGGAGTAACACGAATCCTACATCAGTAAAAAACCCAGGAATGTTGTTGTTAATAAAAACATCATATGGCAGTGATAAGTATCTTATCGGGGTGATTTCATATCCCATAAATCTATGAAGATCTTCACTAACTCCTTTCTTGACTTTTTGCTTATTATTCTTTCCGTTCGTTTCAGATACTTCAGGTGAATCAGGCATTTGGTATAGGCCAGGAATTATAACTTTTTCTTTAGAGGCGTTCTTCTTTTGTTGTCCTAACTTGATTAGCGGAGATGCCATTTTACCATTCAGCAATGAAGTAACACTTACCTTTCCAGTTTCACTAAGATTCTTTCCGATCCAAGGCAATACAGGCAACATAAAAAAACTCCCTATTATTAGAGAATAGGTTATCAATTCTACCAGCTTTTTTTTCTGTTTTGTATAAATATATGCCATCAAACCTGTTCCTATGAAAAGTAGACTCCACTGTAACACGTTTACGTTTTGATGAAATTGACGTAGTCCTGCTTGTGCGTCAAGCTGAAATAAAAGGATAGCGGCAAAACATAAAAAGAATGAAGTTATAAAAGTCAATCTGCCTCCTTTGAAAAACCAAAATGTGCAATAAAGTGCTAGAAATAAAAATAGAAAAGTAAATTTAATACTAAACGCATACCCAGCAAGTAAGCCTATTAATACCAAGCTTCTATTTTGTATTAATGTTGAAGGAATTCTATTCTTAAAAAAAGTCTTGGCGTTTATCAACCCGACACCTTTTTCAATTTCTACTCCATTCTTTGAATTTTCTGGAGCTAGCCAATTGTGAAATAATAATAGAATAGATAGACTAACAAACATCAAACCCATATCAATTTTCATATCCATATAGGAAAGAAAACTGGTCATTGGAAGCGAATAAAACAGTAATAATACAAAGGCAGAATAGTTAATATCCAGCCATTTTTTACTTAACTTAAATAGTGTTACTAAGGCTAAAAATCCCCCAAAAAATGATAAGCCCAAAACAACATCCACTCTGCCAAATACGACCTTACCGATTGACATAAAAAGTGACCAACTATAAGGTTGATGTCCATCTACCAATCCTCCATATTCTGCAATTAAAGAAGGAACGTTGACATATAACCTAAGTGAGTCAGACCCAATAGGGAATGGTCTTAATATCTGGGCAAAATTTAAAACAAGAAATATAGCTAGGAATAAAAAACTAAATATACCAAGCACATTCAATTCTTTTGGAATCGCAATTGGCTTTAAAAGTGTTTCTTTAAAATATTGCGCAGTATGTCTCCAATAAAGGGCTAACACAATAATACATATTGGAACTAAGATAAATGCATTCAATAGTCCTATTAGCCCAAGGAAAAACATCAACATTGTCAATATCATTATACCTAATGAGACTTGTATCAAGGGCAAATCTACTCTTGATACCTTAGGAGAAAATATGGAAGTAAACACACCTCCAATTACTCTTACAACTAAATAAACTAAAAAAAGGCAGCCAGCAACTCTAACAATATGCCCTAACTGAGAAAACAACCCAATCATTGTGAAATCTATCCTGCTCATTTTTGCCGTAAATCGATTAACTGCAATGGCATCTAATAATAAAAGAGCTAGGAAAGCACTTAATCCGTTTAGGTATCTTACAGGTTTTTCTCTTGGTTTAAGTAAGAACCAACTGGCTACTGCACCAATTCCAATAAATATGATAAGTAAATCATAGTATTGAAACAATTCAATCGACTTGCTATAGTTTGGATTATATCTCCAATACTCAGAGAAGATAATAACCATCCAAATAGCTGAAAAAATTGTAAAAATTAACTTTATGGCTCTATTTTGCATAGAATATATTTAGAGGGTGGTATCTATTGAAGAAATAATTATGGTTTTATTACTTTGGCTAAAGTAAAAACATTTTTAGATCATTTACTAGACTTTTGTTACTAATAAATCTAATAATATAAATATAAAAATGGCAAACAACGTGTTTCAATTCACAATCATTTCTCCTCGTCTTCGATTAAACTTGAATGTTTATTGCAGATCATTATTATACACATTATGAAAACTCAGAAAATGCCTGTAATAAGTATAATAATAGCTACCTATGGTCGAGCAAACCAGCTTAGAAAACATCAAAAAGCCGACACAACGTATTATCCAGAAAGAGGAATAAGTGGGTTCTTCGGTTTCGTTTTCAAGAGAATTTATAATCTATCCATTGATCTAAGACTGGATTTATTACTTCATTAATTAAGTATTTAGGTAAGATTTTAAACAAAATCAGTATACATTTAATAAACATAGAGAAATAAAACAATTATGGAGATTCGTTACTTTCAAATCATTATTCCGCTCATTTCAATGTTGTTTATTATAAAACACTTTTTAGCATACAGAAAGAACATTTTGAATGTTTATGAAACATTAATTATTAGTTTATTTTGGATAGGTGTTACTTGTTTAGCTCTTTTTCCCGATTTCTTTTCTGATATTATTGCTAATATTTTTGGAATTAAAGACAACATTAATGCACTCATATTTTTTGCCATAGGATTACTTTTTTATTTCCAGCTACAGATGTATAAGATAATAAAGAAGCAAGATCACTTGATAACAGAATTAACTCGAAAAATAGCACTTAATAAACACACAGATAAATAGCTCAAGAACAATTCATATGAAGATACTTTTTGTACTAGAGCATTTTTATCCATATATCGGAGGTGCTGAAAAATTGTTTTATGGGCTAAGTACAAATTTGGCAAAACAAGGGATGGAAGTAATTGTGGTTACTACCCTATTCGATAAGAATTTACCTCTTGAAGAGCTACATAATGGTGTGAAAATAGTACGCGTAAAATGTTATAACCGATTCGCTTTCACTCTTTTCAGTATTCCAAAGATCATACAAAATGCTAAAGGTTGTAATTTTATCCACACGACTACTTATAATGCAGCATTGCCCGCAGTACTTTGTGGGAGCATGATGCGAAAGCCCGTTTTTGTAACTTTCCATGAAGTATGGGGATCATTATGGAAAAGACTACCGTTTACCTCAACACTAAAAAAGAACTCGTTTTATCTTTTCGAAAAAATATTATTGAAACTACCTTTTCATAAATTTATCGCTGTATCTGAATTCACAAAATCTAAATTGATCGAAAGCGGAATATCAAAAAATAAAATAGAGAGGATTTATAATGGTATAGA
>OJIO01000513.1_pt1 | contig 24472 bp, 12 predicted proteins | sample 1595621 | NCBI WGS metagenome assembly OJIO01 (sample SAMN05416776, study PRJEB24817) | seawater metagenome | isolation source: Sea water | place: Canada:Atlantic | collected 2013-07 | reverse complement strand
TCGTCGGCAGCGTCAGATGTGTATAAGAGACAGCTTTAAGTTAATTCAGTAAGGATTAACCTTTGTTCACAGAAAATGCATTTAATACATTTCCATATACTCCGTTAAGAGAAGAAAGATTTTTATTAAGAGCAGCCATTTGATCTTTGTATGCTTTAGTATCATCAACACTAGCATCCATATATTTCATAGCTTCTTGCATTCTTGTATAGAAGTTGTTCATACCTTTCAAATGCTCTGAAGTTTTTGAGAAGTCTACTTCTTGAAGTGCTTTTAAAGAACCAAGGCTTTTTGACATTCCCTGTAGTTCATCTAACATACCGCCTAATTTATTTTCTACAACATCAGCGTCAAGATTTCTTGCAGCTGCACCACTGGCAGTCAATGGCGCGATATTAGCATTGTACTTATCTAGTCCTGGATATAATTTATCCCAGTAGTAATCTTTTTCTGGAGGTAAAATTCCTAACATGAAGAAAAGAAATGCCTCAGTCAAAAGACCTATTGTAATAAATGTATTACCAAGAGGGTGAGAAGTAATTTTCATCAATGCACCGACCATTACGACAGCGGCACCTACACCAATGATTAGATTTTTAAAGTATTTAAAACCTGAAGATTTGATAAAACTCATTTTGTTAAATTTTAAGATTACGGATTAGTTAATAATTAAGTATAATAGTCTTGAATTCCCATTTATCGTGTTTTGCAAATTTTCCCCAATTACAAAACACAAATCAGCAATGGTATCCAAAAACTACTATTAATATACAAGAACCTTGAATATCAGCTACTTAGTATATTAATAGTAATTTTAATAATTTTATTGTTAGAAGTCGCTAATAGACCTTCCTAAGAATGTAAGTGCACATCTAAATCCAATATATGATTTAGCAGTATCTTGGTATTCCCAATGTCTAGTTCCTGTTTGAAGGAAATAAGAAATATCTTTCCATGATCCACCTCTGATTACTTTACGCTTGTATACTTCAGGATCTTCGTCCTTTGCATCGTACTTATAGTTAGGGTTTAAATCATGCTCGTGCGCATAACTATTTTCTGCATACGCGTCTTCAGTCCACTCAGCTACATTCCCTGCCATACAGTATAAACCATAATCGTTAGGAAAGTATGCATCTGCTTTGACAGTATATTGTCCACCATCTTCTGGATAATTTCCTCTTCCTGGTTTAAAGTTAGCCAATAAACAACCTTTTGCATTTCTAACATAATATCCACCCCAAGGATATGGAGCCAACTCATGTCCACCTCTTGCAGCATGCTCCCACTCTATTTCTGTAGGAAGTCTAAACTCTTCAGAATTAGGCTCGTTTGCACCTTTGTATTTATTCCAAAGTTTTGTTCTCCAGTGACAGAATGCTTTAGCTTGCTTCCAATCAATGCCAACAACAGGATAATCATCAAATGCTGGGTGAGTAAAGTAATTTCTCGTCATCGGTTCATTATACGAGTAACCGAAATCTCTGATCCATACTAAGGTATCAGGATATATGTTTGCTGTTTCTTTTTGGATAAGACTAGTCCTTGATCCTTCTACACCGTACTCTGTATAAGTAGAAGCTTTTTTCCAATCAATCCATTCGTACTTATAATTGTATTGTGAAACATCGAACGATCGTTTACCATCAAAGGCCATATCACCTTGATAGTACATTTCATCAAGTGTCTCGTCAGAATAATCTAATTCGAACTCCCAGTCTAATCTTTCGTTTCCGAAATCATCTTCTATGAAATCACCCATTAATGTATGTGCGATAGAATCTTGAACCCAATTAACAAATTGTCTATACTCGTTATTTGTAACTTCTGTATCATCCATGTAAAAACCCTGAATACTTACAGATCTTGGTCTTTGGGTGTAGGTGCTAAATATATCCTGGTCACTCTGACCTATATGTAAAGTACCTGAAGGAACGTATATCATCCCGAAAGGATTAATACCTGTCCAATTTGGTCTTTCCAATACGCCTGTTAATTGACCTGATTCTTTTACCCCACACGACGTAATTATAAACAACATCGCAAGAACCCCAATTCTTGATAAAATATTTCTACTCATTTTGTTAAAGTGTAATAAACATTAATGTAATAATGTGCCCCATTTATTTTCTAGGCTGTAAAGATAAGCCTGCATTTGAATTATCAAAAATTATATTTTGATATTTCACATTTCATAAAGTATTTATAAAACTTTGAGAAACTAAAACGATCATAATCACATCTTATTTCATAAAAAACCAATTTTCTATCTATTTCTCATATTAAATAAAACATCATATATAGCTGACTTACAAATATCTAGGATTATATATAATCTTAGGAAGTTCACCAGAACCCAAAATCTTGCGAAGATTGTAGTTGAGTAATATCTCATGTGTACCCTCATGCGCCCTGCGCAAGCCCGATACACCTATATCATAGCTATAACTTAAGGTGTAATTATTTCCTAATTTCATACCCGCTATGATAGCCATTGCATCCAGCGAACGAGAATTATATCCTCGCACATTTATACCTCCAAAAATATTGCCATTAATTCTAAAGATCGAAGAAACGTCACTTTGAATTTGATTAAAATCAGTCTTAAGTAAGATACTTTGCAGAAGATCAATATTTTCAAAAATTTTAAAATTATACTGAAAAAAAGTATTCACATGTGTCGTTTGACCGAAAGAAGTACGTTCTAAAGAGATAAAAGTTTGCGGTAAATGACTTATTGCGATCCCAGTTTCTATCGTTTTATTGTAAAAATAAACGCCTGCATCCCACTTTATTCCTAACCCTAAATCAGAATTTTCTAATAAAATTAGGTCATTATGAGTAAATATACCGTTATAATCACCTTCTGGTGTAATTATTTGTGAACCATCAACAGACAATTGGCTAATACCTAATCTTCCTCCAAAAGATAATAATCCAGATTGCAAACTGGAAACATAGTTATATGATCCTGATAAACTAGTCTGAGATATAACCCCAAATGACTGTCTGTCAATCATACCTCCTACAGCACCACTCCATAAATAAAAAGGTAGGTGAACATTAAGACTTATATCTCTCGGGTTTCCTTGTATACCGTCCCATTGATTTCTATACATAAGGTTTGCGCTCACAGAAAAATCTAATCCAGCATAAGCAGGATTAAATACATACTTATTCAAAACAAATTGTGTGTACTGATTTTGCTGTTGGCTACTCATAGTAGTCCAAATCATAAAACATACGTATATAAGTAAGTATTCTTTCTTCATACTATAATGTATAAATTCTCAGTTTAATCAATTCTCTTACTCGATAAAAGTAGGAGATTTTTATTCACAATACAAGTTACAATACCAATAAAATGGGACAATTACTTTAATGGGACAATCATTAATTAGCCAATCTATACAAAAATCTCTAATCCATCATAAGAAGGGAAGACATTATTAGGTAAGTCTTTTTCCCAATCATTTGTCAACCCCATTCTATGGCTTAAATGAGTGATATATGCTTTTTGAGGATTGACTTGCTCTATAAGGCCTATTGCTTGATCCAATGAAAAATGGCTATGGTGACTTTCTTTTCGAAGAGCGTTAATTATTAATATCTTGACTCCTTTTAGTCGCTGGATATTCTCATTGTTTATATAAGATGCATCAGTAATAAATGCAAAATCGCCAATTCTATATCCTAATATCGGCAAATTACCATGCATTACTTGGATCGGTTGAACAATTTGTCCTTTGATTTCAATAACTCCAAAATCTTCTATCCTTTTTATAATTGCTCTGGGTGAACCAGGGTATTGGTTATCTGAAAAAACATATCCAAATCTTGCCAGTAGCTCATCCGCTACTCTAGGTAATGCATATAAAGGCATATCAATCTTCTGAGTAAAATTAAAAGGACGGATATCATCTAAGCCAATAATATGATCATTATGTTCATGTGTATATAATATTGCGTCTACCCTATTTACTTTGTTTCTCAACATTTGATAGCGAAGATCAGGTCCAGTATCAATCAAAATATTAGTTTCTCCAACTTCAATCAAAACGCCAGACCTAAGTCGTGAATCTCTAGGATCATCAGACATACACACAACGCAGTTACATCCAACAACTGGAATACCTTGTGATGTTCCTGTACCAAGGAGTGTTATTTTCAAAAATCAGCGAATATTTAATTTAATCTAATATCTAATTAAGGAATGAAACAATAATAAAGTTACATTCCTACTGCAAGATAACTAAATAAAAATGCCTCTCTAAAAATCAATCTAGAGAGGCAAAATATATTTAAAAGCTATGAACTATTATCTATTGCTTTATAAACTTCTTAGTCATCACTTCTTCTTCTGTTTCGATAGAGATCATGTAAATTCCAGATTCGAATCCAGAAACATCTAACACCGCTTGCGTATTATCAACTATCCTATCTACCAATAATTTTCCAGTAATACTGAATACTTTCATTCTATTGATATTATCTTCTGATACAATAGTCATGTCTGTACTAACAGGATTCGGATATGCAGAAAATCCATCTTCGCTTTCATTTCCAGCCAACTTAGCTTCAGTCATAGATCTAATAGGTGTGATCGTTTGAGATGATTCACCAATTACTCTACTTCCGGAACCAATTCCAGTAACAGTTACTGCATCAATATATACTCTGTCTGCGTTAGCACTAGCATCACATTGGAATCTAAATTGCGCATTTGTTGGGAAATTGTAATTCGCTGAACTTACTGTAACAGTAGCTACATAGAAACTGTTGTTTGTAAAACTAGATCCACTTGCATAAGTTGCAACTGTATTCCAAGAACTTCCATCATAATATCTTACCCAGAAATCTTCTCCATTCTCCATACTATTTGGATAAAAGTAGAATTCAATTTCTAATGAACTATATCCACTAACATCATAAGATGAAGATGTCATAGAAGAAACCGTACCTGAGTTATCTCTAATTCTTATTGAATAACTTCCTTCATATGATCTAGTACCTGAATATCTGTAACAATCAGAACCTCCATCTTGCCATCCGTCCCAGCCAGTCTCAAAGTAGTGAGCTAAGATTTCATTAGATCCACCGCCTCCACAAGGAGCACAATTAGGACCTCCACAATCTACACCTGTTTCCCCTTGATTTTGGATTCCATCGTTACATGTTGGACATGCAGCACATGGCCCTCCACAATCAACATCAGTTTCTCCCTGATTCTGAATCCCATCGTTACATGTTGGACATGCGGCACATGGTCCACCACAATCAACATCAGTTTCTCCTTGATTCTGGATTCCGTCAGAACATGTTGGAGTTGGTCCACCACCTAAACAGAAATTTGTAGTTTCAGAAGAAGTGAATGCTCCTCCACTTGCTACGGTAGTTCCTCCTTCAGAAACGGCATAAGAACCATTACCATAAGTACAGCAAATACCGTCACCATATGAATCGCTAATTGTAAAGTCATAACAACCATCAACCAAACACTCTTCTATATTAAGTGTAGATCCATCAGCTTGACTTCCATATGTTCCACCTGAAGCAACCACTGATCCACCACTATTGGTAATCTGCCAGCTTGTTTCTTCTGGATAATTATCAAATGTGATAGAAATATTTACAACATTATCATCACATCCTACAGGAGGATTTCCATTTCCACATCCATTACTGTTTAATAAACTTGCTCTGAATCCACCTGACCCAAACAAAGCTTGCATTCTATTTTTTTGGCCGAGCGTATAAAGATTCATACAACCATCATCTGAATAGTCCATATAATTTTGAACCATATCTGTACTACTACATGATACATGTGATGGAGTACATCCATAGTTAGGGTTATCAGAAGTAGGTGTATCGGACACAAAATCATCAACATTACAGTTGCCATCTCCCCAGATATGTCTTAAATTCAACCAGTGACCCACTTCATGTGTCGCTGTTCTACCTAAGTCAAAAGGAGATGTCGCTGTACCTATCGTACCAGTATATTGGTAACCACAAACTACACCATCTGTTGATGATGAACCACCAGGAAACTGAGCATACCCAAGGATTCCACCTCCAATATTACATACCCAAAAGTTAAGATAATCACTAGCTGGCCATGCATCTTTACCGCCAGATGAATTAAATTTAACAGCATCATTGGTACCAAAACCATTGACATTTGTACTTGTCCTTGTGACTCCATTTGTAGCATTACCACTAGGATCTACAGAAGCAAGGCAAAATTGGATTTCAGTATCTGATGCTTGTGACCATGTGCCATCTGCATCAGAATTTAATCTTCTAAAGTCATCTGTTAATACGTCTAATTGAGTTTGGAGTTGAGCATCAGAAATATTTTCAGTTGATGTTCGGTAAACTACATGAAAAACAACAGGTATTGTAACTACCGCTCTTTCAGAATTTTCTCCTTTTTCTTTGATCCACTGGGAAGTGTGTGATTCAATGTCTTCTAAAATTTTGGCTCTTTCTGGATTTTGTTTGATTTCATTGTGAAGGTGATCCATAGCTCCACATTGTCTTTGTCCGTAGGAGGTTGCACATAGCAAGCCCGCCACAAGAAGTAGTAAAAACTTTCTCATAAGTTAGGTTGGTTAATAATTAATAAAATTGGAGGGTATTTTCTAATGCAAGCGCCAAAGTAGTACAATAATTCAATTAACAAAAAATATTTTATTATTAATTTTGAATTTGACAACAACTATGTAAACTAAATTCCCTAATTAACTTTAGCTAGGTACATAATTTTGCATCCTGCAAAAATATAAATATTATCTTTTGAAAGGAGTGTGGTAAATTGCAATTATTGAGAATAAATATAATATTATAAGTGAATACATAAACCACTCACAATCACATATTTGTAAATAAATGGAAGGTTATTTAGTTAAATCAATCAGTAAGGATTCTTTTAGTTTAAACAAAAAACAAACCCCATTAATTATCGATACTTTTATACTAATTGTTATACCATATCTGTTTGGATATGTCACTTTAGATTCATTGAGAATTAATTTAAGTTCAAGGCAGAAAACACAGACTTAGCCATAGCTAAGGTGAGTATTTCTAACGATGAAATTAGAGTAACCATCATGAATATATGTGAAAATTCCAGACAGAAATGGTATTACTAATAAAAAGAAAAGTATGAAACAAGAATGTGTCAAAACAAAATGGAGGCTACCGATGTCGCCTACGATCTTAAATTAGTATTATTTCTAAACGCTTTATTTATCCCAAAGCAGCTTTTAAATCTGAAATAAGATCCTCTACATCTTCTACACCGACGCTAAGTCTGATAAGTGAATCTGTTAATCCAACTTTTAATCTCTCTTCTCTCGGAATACTAGCATGCGTCATCGTAGAGGGATGCCCTATAAGTGACTCGACTCCACCAAGTGATTCGGCTAATGAGAAATAATGAGTTTTTGATAGGATTGCATTGGCGGCATCAATAGTATCTTCTTTAAGATCAAAAGACACCATTCCCCCAAAGTCCTTCATCTGTCGCTTTGCAACTTCATGGTTTGGATTATCTTCAAATCCTGGATAATAGACATTCTCTACTTTTTCATTCGTCAAAAGGAAATCAGCAATTTTTCTAGCATTTTCACATGCTCTCTGGACTCTTAAGTGCAATGTTTTAATACCTCTTAATACTAAGAAACAATCTTGAGGACCAGGAACTGCACCTACAGCATTTTGAATAAAGTGAAGCTTATCTGCCAACTCTTCAGTCTTAACAATTACTGCTCCATGTACCACATCAGAGTGCCCACCTAAATATTTAGTAGCTGAATGCATAACTATATCTGCACCAAGATTGATTGGATTTTGTAAATATGGGGAAGCAAATGTATTATCGACAACTACATAAAGATCATTCCCTTTTACAGCTTCGCATACTGCCTTTATATCTATTATATTAAGCATAGGGTTGGTAGGTGTTTCTATCCACACCATTTTCGTTTTGTCTGTGATGTGATCTCTGATTGACCCTGCATCTTCAAGCTCTACAAACCTAAAATTAATACCATAATTACCAAATACTTTCGTCATCAATCTATATGACCCACCATATAAATCATTCGTCGCTACTACTTCATCCCCAGGGGACAACAACTTTAGTATTGCATCCATAGCTGCCAAGCCACTTGCAAAACAGATCGCATCATAACCATTTTCTAATGCGGAAAGGTTTTTTTCTAATGCACTTCTTGTCGGATTTTGAGATCTTGCATATTCGAACCCTTTATGATTGCCTGGAGAAGCTTGAACATAAGTTGAAGTCTGAAATATAGGAGTCATTATTGCTCCTGTAGTTGGATCAGGCTCAATACCTGCATGGATTACTTTCGTATTAAATTTCATGTCGATTTGATTTGATGTATCTGAGAGAAGAAAATACTTCAACAGATTTGGTATTTCTAAACATTAAATCATAATAATTGATCTTGTTTATCTTTGCATATCATAGTCATAGAGTAAACTTCATTTATACTTATTTGTACTGAGGTTCTTTTCTTTTTTCTTTTTGGTCAACTCTTCCGCTCCAGATACTATGATTACGATTTCTCCTTTGACCGAATCCCTAGATTCGTAGTCTTGTATTAACGCCGCAAGAGTTTTAGTATTAATTTCTTCGAAATGCTTTGATATTTCACGACACACAGCAGCTTTTCTACTAGGCCCACATTTTTCGGCTAGTTCTTTAAGACATTTGATCAATCTATGTGGTGATTCATATAATATAAAGGTAGAAGGGAAATTTGAGAGATATTCTAATCTTGTTTGTCTACCCTTTTTATGTGGAAGGAATCCTTCGAAATAAAACTTATCACATGCCAATCCTGAAGACACCAAAGCTGGCACGAATGCCGTAGCTCCAGGAAGACAAGTAACCTTTACTCCTGCATCTACACATGCTCTAATAAGTAGAAATCCAGGATCAGAAATACCTGGCGTGCCTGCATCTGATATCAATGCGATTTCAAATCCCTGCTGGAGTTGGTTTATATATCCCTCGAGTACTTTGTGTTCATTGAAAGCATGGAACGAGCGCATGACTGTTTCTATCTCATAATGCTTTAGGAGCTTGCCGCTGGTACGTGTGTCCTCAGCTAGTATAAGTCCGACTCCTTTAAGAGTCCTAATAGAACGGTAAGTAATATCCTCAAGGTTGCCTATTGGAGTTGGTACGATGTAGAGCATATTTTATATAAAAGTTGAATTGTCATTAGTTGAATGTTCTATTTGGTTTGTTGGTATTTTGTTGTGCCGACATTACTAATGCGCGGATACTAGATCTTTTGCAGTTAAAAACAAACTTTCAGCGATATCACGAGTGTTCGATAAATGAGGCACTTTATTTTGTCCGCCTAATTTTTCTCTTGATTTTAAATATTGTGAAAATGTTCCTCTTGGAACTGGCGACATTTTTAATCTTGTTATGACTTTACCATCTCGAAGGTTTTTATATTGGAAGTTTATTGTTTGCATACATTGATCGAGAATTCTACCAAAAGATGATAATTCTAGAGCCCCACTTTCTGTCTCCACTATCCATTCGTGGTACGGAAGCCCTCCTTCTGGTGGATTGATCTGTGGTGCTACAGTAAATTCTGTAATCTGAATTCCCGTGCCAGAAAGGCAAGTTCTCATTGCTGATTCAATCTCACTAGCTATGATGTGTTCTCCAAATGCAGATAAGAAATGTTCGATCCGTCCTTTGATAATAAGTCTATATGGATTAATAGAAGTAAACTCTATAACATCTCCCAAGATAGATGCCCATAGTCCAGCATTATTGGTAAGTATTATGGCATATTCTACCCCAACTTCCACGTCTTTCAGCTGTAGCCTCTCCGCATTTTCAGTATGGATATTACTTGCAAGTACAAATTCGAAAAATACTCCTCCATTTACATTTAGTAACAAACCAGCATCTCCTTTTATATCTTGAAAAGCTACAAACCCCTCTGAGGATGGGTATGTTTCTATACTATCCAATTCTTTCCCTACTAGAGATTCAAATCTCTTTCTATAGGGTTCAAAATTCACCCCGCCGTAAACAAACAATTCATAATCTGGGAATATTTCACTGATTGTTCCAGCTCCTGTTTGTTCCAATAACGACTCATAATACATTAGTACCCATGGTGGAATACCACTGATCATCGACATATTTTCTTTGATGGATTCTTGAGCTATCCGGTAGACTTTCTCTTCCCAATCTTCGATGATATTCGTCTCCCAAGATGGGACTTGATTAAACTTGAGCCATCTTGGCACTTGGTGGTTCACAATACCTGATAATCTACCTGATGGGATCTGACCAGTCTTACCTAATTGAGGACTACCTGATAGAAATAATAGTTTATTGTTGAATACTCTCAACAAACCATATTTCAGCGTATAATTGAAAACCGCATTTCTAGCCGTATTATAATAATATGGAAGACTATCTTTTGATAATGGTACATATTTAACTCCACCAGTTGTTCCTGAAGTTCCAACTACATATTTTGGTTTTCCTGGCCAGAGGACATTTTTTTCTCCTTCTATCACCCGATTCATATATGGTCTTAGCGATTCGTAATCATTGAGAGGTACATGCTTTTTGAAGTCCTCATAACTATGAATGTCTCTAAAACTATGCTCAATACCATATATAGTAGACTTAGCCTTAGCTATGTTTTGATGTAAAATACTTTCTTGAAACTTAAGAGGGTGTGCTGCCATAAACTCAATTTGTTTATGCACTCGTACAGCAATTGTTCTTACAACATTCGTAACTATCCCCATAATTATTACACCCCTCTTTTAGATTTTTAAAATTACATATTTCTGTTCTTATTTCAGTAGAATGATAGTTAATTTTAGACTAAACTCTACGAATCGTACAAATGTCATCCATTGTTCTCACATTTATCTTACGAATTGTATTATACTCTACCTTACTTCACCACTTCCACCCACATTCCTTTATTCTTAGCCTGAATCTCATTGTCATACATGGCCTCGACAGCAACTGGCGAAAGATAAAACTTACCAGCATATGCTGCCGTTAGATTTACATAATAAGTATAACTTGCATTCCTTCCATTGATATCAAAGAAGGTATACACTCTATCATCTCTTATGTCTCTATAATCATATCGACTATTGCCATTTGCATCTGACATACTGGACATCCTATCATTTTGGATTTCCCAGCCTGATGGGAATATTTGAGATATGGCTACTTCGTTAATATTTCTACCTCTGGATCCTAAATTTGAGACTGTGACTTTCGCAACAAAATCTGTCCCTTGTTTGATGGTTTTAGGATTCACATGATTCCCGTCTTTATCTTGATAAGTCACCATTAACTTGATATGTTTGCTAGATGCTTTTTCATTTGATCCTGGCGGTAGTTGACCACTTAGCACATACCTTACATACATTATGGATGAAGATGTGTTCTTAACTTTCACCGTTTTATTTTCAGAAGATTCTACTTCTACCACTGCTTGTATAGTTGGTTTTTGGGATGTTCCTACAACACTATTGTTTCCATTTGTAGAATATTCATATTTGAGATCATCTTTTTTGTACGCTGATAAATATTTACCAATGCTCAATAAAGAATAAGCGGTCGTCTGCGTACTATACCATCTATGTGTACTCATCTCTTGACTGATTCGCTTGATGAGCTGGGCAGTTTCAGAAGTATTTCCGATCACTTGATGTGCTTCTGCCATCATGGCCATATCTCGGACACCCGAACCATAAGAATTACCTGTCTCAACATATGCGCTCACTTCAAGATTTGCATTCGCGACCAATCGTCTCGCTACGTCTTTCTGACCGATGATTGCATAAGAAGCGGCTAGCATGTGGGCGGTTGCTGCAGAAAGGTCCTTTTTAGCTTTTAATCTATTCATGGCTCCTATGTTAGGACTACCCGCTTTCGCCAGCGTATATAATCTATAGGCCTGAGTCCGTCCTCTCCAACTAAAATCTTTAGTAACAGATGACACATCAAAATTATTCGCAGTGGCATCTTGATATTTTACTATCGCCTTGATCATATGATCTGGCACATAGTATCCTTTATCTCTTGCTTCCAGCAAAAAATGTCCTGCATAGTTGGTCCCCCATTCACTGACTTCATTATCTCCAGGCCAATACCCGAGTCCACCCCCACTTGTTTGGAATAGACTTAGTCTTTCTATACCTCGCCTTATATTGGTTTCGATCTTGTGTTTTCTCTTATCATTTAACTCTGTAACTGCATCAAGGTATAACTGAGGAAAAACAGAAGAAGTAGTCTGCTCCACGCACCCATATGGATAGCGAATTAAATATTTTAACCGCCTTCCAAAATTCATAGGAGGCATATTGCTCAATTCTAATACACCTTCATTACTTCCTATCGTGCCGAATAATTCATAATTCACCTCCCACTCTTGTCCTGGTTCTACTGAGGCCTCATATACTTTCGAAGTATATGGATTTGGATTTCTGATGTCAATGTTTACTTCTTCATAAGCACTTTCTCCATGACCAGTTGCTGTCATTTCTACCTTTGCTAATCCTGTTGCTCCAGCTACATTCATATCAAAATAGGCTTGTTGGTCTCCTAATTTTGAGAATGTAAGATTCTGAGATTTACTACCACTGATACTTAGATTATCTGAAGTTTCTACTGATACTTTTACGTTTTTAATATTACCTTCCATGGCAAACACATTTGCTGGCAATGTAAGACTTTCGTTAGGCCCTAGGACCCTTGGCAATGTTGCCAATAACATCAATGGTTTTTTAACTGGAGTAGTCTCTTCTGCATTTCCGTATGCATTATTATTTCTTGCTACTACCATAGTCCTCACTGAACCGACATAGTTTGGCATTGATATTTTATGCGATTGACTGGAGCCCGCAGATATTGTAAATGGCCCGAGATGTCTAACAACTGGCACAAAACGATTCGCTTTTTTACCTTTTTTATTACCTAGTGAATTGGCATCACCTCCAATGGATATGTATCGATCCAACTTACCTCCATAGCCATCGAGCACCATGTCGTAAACATCCCATGTCTTGACTCCCAATGCTTGTTTTGCATAGAAATGATTCCATGGATCTGGTGTTTTGAATCGTGTCAAATCCAATAACCCCTCATCTACAACTGCCAATGTGTATGTCATTGGTTTACCATTTTGCTCAGACACCTTAACCACAAACGACTCATTTGGTCGAATTGATTCTGGCATATCTATTTTGGGATTTATCTCACTGGATTTATCGATCACAGATATCGGCACAATTCCAAACATTCTAATAGGAAGATCATTAGCTCCATTATTATGCGGTTGGATCAAATGTGCATGAATGTAGACATTAGAATTCATCGATGGGTCTGTTGGGATTTCTACTTTAGTTTCATCCTTTTTGCCTTCAATCCAGAATGATTGAAGCACTTTTTCTCCATTTTCGATAGATATAAAAACTTTTGATCCTTCATTACTTGGGATTTTCACCTCTATACTTTCTCCTACTCTGTATGATTTCTTATCAGTTGTAAAAAGTAATTGCTGAGGGCCATCTTTTGATCCTTGACTACCCCAAGAATAGCCCGTATAGAACATATCACCTGTACAGTGCCCAGTCACATCATCACAGACTCTGATCATATAATTATTATACTCATCTTCAAATTTTACATTAAAGTCCGCTTTACCATTTGCATCAGTAGTTACTTTATCTTTAAGGATTGCTCCGGTATGTTTTGCACTGTTGTAATTATATTTCTGACTGTATCCTCTGTCATACCACCAATTCCATTCTGCAGAATAAATTCCTATGGACAGTTTACGGTTTGCGATAGGATTGCCATCTGTATCTACCACCACTAATGGGATATCAGTCGGTGTATTACTTTTTATAAATCTAGAACCCCACCTGGTTTTTGGCATATTTACACCTACATAAGATGCATAAATATCAGCATCCATACTAAAGTTATCTTCGCTAAAATTCCCTCCTTTTTCGAAAACTTTTGTTTTGAAATTAGCTCTTAATTTACCAGGAGCCAGCCAATTTTCTTTTTTCTTAATGTTGAAACTCGTCTTACCAGACTCATCAAGATTTCCATCAAATACGGTAGCAGGTACAGGATTGATTTTACGTGCTGGATCATCGAATACGTATTCATCAAACCCCTTAAATTTTGTCCTCATAGGTATGATTTGCATATCCACTTTTGATCTTAATCCATCTCCAGGTGCACCGTGTAACCATGTGGAAGTTAATCCTACTTTTTGATCAGCGTAAAGCTTAAGGCTAGCATCTTCATCCAAGTCGTATTTGATTTTGAGCCTGTTAGGTTTTACTGTTTCTACTTTAAGTGACTTTTGAAATTGCGATCCACCCACACTTACTATTGCTGTCCAATTTCCTGTGGGATCTGCCTCATCAGTAGGTACAGCGTATGAATATAATCGCCCCTTATTGTCTTTTCTAGTTTTAGTATACTTTTGTTTGCCACGAGCATCTTTGACCGTTAGCGTTACTGGGTGATTACTAGGTAATTTAGCTAGCTTATCCTCTAACATGAAATTGATAAATAATGTGTCACCTGGTCTCCAAACCCCTCTTTCTCCATAGATATAGCCATCTATTCCTTTCCTTTTGGACTTTCCTGACACTTCAAATTCAGATAGACTATTCGCATGTTGATCTTGAAGATTAATGTAGCCGAATTCTGAACTATTTTTTACAATTCCAAAGGATGCCTTTTTATCAGTTTCTATTGAGAGTTGGCCGTTACTGCTAGTCGTTCCTGAAGTGATTAGCTGTTGTTGGAAATCGTAGAGCTCAATAGTAGCACCATTGATAGGTTCTATCGTTTTAAGATTAGATAAGGCAAAATAATGGCTATTATCTTTTCCTTTTTTTGCTATGACTCCAATATTTGAAGCAAGGATATTTCTAGTGATAAATTTAGATGAATTGTAATACCCTCTTTTGCATGGATCATTCCTATGTTCCCATCTATATCCGTCATAATTAGAGCTTGATTCCATGATCGAAGTGAATCCATCTCTATTGCTTATTACTTTATTTTCAACCTTATCAGATTCACAAGCATAGTCGATAACATCATTTTTCTGAAATCCTATTCTTAATTGATAAATAGCTCCAGGATCAGGAGTGATCAGCTTTCTTAAATCGAGCGCATATCGAACATATTTAGCATTGTTGTTTTCTATGTTTAGGTCTGATAATTTTATTTTTTGTTGGTGGATAATTCTGCCTACTGGTTGCAAATTATAAGTTGTATTCAGTCTATTATATTGTAAAAACTGAAGCACATTATCATCGAATATTTTAAAGACTTCCACTTGTGCACCTTTTAGATTAATCGCTTCGAAAGGAAATATTATTTCATCATTAAATGGAACTATTACACCTTTCCCAGCTAAACGCACAGAAGGTTTTATAGGATCGAAAGAAAGACTTTTGATATATTCATTCTTCAAGCCAGCATCATCTTTATTAGTGATCGATTTGTCTACGATTATTTCGAAAGGGCTATCCACTTTACTCTGCGGATATACTGTCAATCGAGATCCGTTGATTTCATATTTCAATTTTCCTTTGTAGCCTTTGATTCTAACTAATCCTTCTAAACTTTGACGTTTATCAAGCAGGGAAGTAAAATCTATGGACACTGATCTATTTTCTCCTTTACTTGCTTCAGCTGTTATTATTTTGAATGCTCCTTTGGGAAAAATAACATGCTTACGTTCTCCTTCGAAATCAGAGTCCCACTTAGTACCATCCCAATCAATGATAACTGCTGATTCTTCTTTTTTGCGAGTAATGTTTGTAACTGTGAAGCTATGATATCTGCCACTCGTATGTGACCATAGCATTTTTACATTTGATCCCTTTTGAGAAGCAGAAACCATTTTTTCTACCTCTTTACTATCAATCACATCACTAGAATTAATCGTACCGTTCAGTGCAATAAGATCTCCATCATTAGGTGGATAATTTATGGTAAATACCTTTATATCAAGATTGAGCTCTCTTGTCTGAAAAGGAATCACAGCATCACGCAAAGTCTCAGGTACATCTCTATAAATAGTAGAAAGTCCAATCCTGAAATCATATCTTTTATCATAATCCAAATTTCCTTCTGGATCAAAAACCAAAGTTGACATATCTTTCCAATAGGCTTTTCCATTAACTTTAGGAGTGATTTCGAAAAGTTTGCTATCGACCTCATTTCCAATTTGATCAAGTTCTACCACAGCTCCAGAAAATCGAAAGACAAGATTATCTGCCACAGAAATTTCCGACTGAGTATGTTCGACTAGATAGCTCCCATATCCTTCACTGAGAACTTGCAGTGGTGCTGAATCATTAATGCTTTTATTTTTACAACCAAAACTTAATAAGATCAGTAATAAAAGTGACATATATTTCATAGTCGAGATAATTTATGTGAAAGTTCAAATATTATATGATTATAAAAGTACAATTTAGAAATTGAGGTGGGAATTAAAAAGTATTATTCGTTCGTAGTTATAGATTATTAGATTTAATAAATAAGAATTTCAATATCTCAAATTCATAAGCAGCGAAATGTATATCAAATGCATCTTACTCGTAGAGTAAAACCTAATCAGTATACTTAAACTACTGATATATTTTGTTTTGCCAGTTTGAAGTCTTCTACTTATTTCATAGTATTGTAAAAGTAATTTATAGTAAACTCAAAACCAATGAAAAAACTAATCGCCTTCTCAGTTTTATTATTTGTATCTCTCTTCTCTTATAGCCAAATAACTGGTGTAAAGTATGTGATAGAATTAGATGATGATACTGGCTATTATGAATGTAAATTGATTATTACTGAGGGTTCAGCTACTGATTATATTGATTTGATTCAATTAAACTCTCAATTTACAATAGTTATTCCGATTGGAAATGAGATTTGGCATAATGAAAATTTCAATCCATTAATTAATAACGAAACTCAAACAAGCACCGATCCTGCTGAATGGATTTTAATCAAATACAAATACTCTCCAAGTGAACAACCAGAAAGTAGTTATTATACATTCTCTCCAAATGTTGACATAGAAACATCAAGTTATAATAATCTTAATCCGGGTGATGTGATTACATTATTTAGAGTTGGTGGATCATCTTTTATCTGCAACCTTGACATAAGACCAATAGATAATAATCTAGACGCGACTTTAATTGGTGGAGTGGATTACTCTAATGGATTTACAATAGGTGGTACTGATCAAGTATACATAGGCAATGAATTACCATCAACTTTCGATGCAGACTTTACGGTGCTTGAAAATCAATTTACCAACTGCCCTGGAGAATGTGTAACAATAACTCCAGCTGTCGTTTGTGCTCCTTTAGAGCTTACATACCTTTGGGGGACTGGAGAAACTACAGAATCCATCACTGTATGCCCTGATGTTATCCAAACCTACGATGTTACTGTAAATGGACCCCAAGGATTATCAGCCAGCTCAAGTGTGAATGTTTTTATCGAAGAAAATATCATAGGGTTTGATGATGTGGACTTTTTCTGTATGGGACAATCCTATTTTCCATATTCAGAATTTGAAGGAGATTGGTCAAGTAGTGATCCATCAATAGCAGCTTTTGATAATGGTGAGTTATTCATATTATCTGAGGGCACAGTTACTATTTCAAATACTAGCGAGGCTGGGTGTGTAACTGATATGGAAATAACTGCTACTCCATTACCCGTTATTGTTTTTAATGGGCCAGACGTCATTTGCGGTGGCACAACTACCATAGTGTTACCAACCTCTGGAGGCACATGGACTACAAGCAACACTAATGTGGCAACAGTCACAGATGCTGGAGTAGTAACTGCTATTGGTGCAGGCACTACTTTTTTAACATTTAAAAGCAGCACTACTCTTTGCTCAGCAACTACAGATATTCCTCTTACAGTTTTACCAGCACCATTTATACAGAACACAGGTGAAGAAGAACTATGTATTGGAGAAACTACATTAATGGCATCAGCTAATGCAGGAACTTGGGAAAGTTTTCCAGAATTTGTAGCTACAATTGACAATAGTGGATTAATTACAGCTGTATCTTCAGGTGAAGCATTTTTTACATTTACAGAAACGCAGACTGGATGTACAAATACCCTCGGTACAATAATAGTAAATCCATCACCAGAAATTACCTCTGGTGCACCAAAAATATGTGTTGAAGAAAAAACTAATCTATTTCCATCAACAGGAGGTACATGGACAAGTGATGATCCTAGTGTAGCAACAATAAATAACAACGGATTAGCAACAGGCGTTTCACCTGGAATTGTTCGATTTTCATTTACTGACGCTACAACAGGTTGTACTTCTGCACCAAGCAATACAACTATAGTCGAAAGCTGTATGGTCAATCCTACACTTGAATGTTCTCAGGCAGAAATTATTTGTGATATGGATTTATTAAATAATTTCATAGGGACAATGCCTGAAGAAGAATCAGGAGGTAATCAACCTGATCCGCTTTGTCCAGACGGAACAGGTGTTGCATATAATATTTCTTGGATTGGTTTTGTGGCCCCAGAAGGCAATTATAGCATCTCGGTTTCACCAACAAGCTGTTCGGGGTCTACTTCAGGAGTTGAAGGAGTGCAAATCGGCTTGTACACGTCTTGTGACTTTACCGAATCAGTATTCTGTCAAAGCGACTGCTCAACAGATCCTGTAACATTTGATAGCAAAATTTTACAAGCAGGTCAAGAATACTTTTTATTCATTGATGGTTGTGGAATGTCAGTTTGTGATTATACAATAGAAATTACTGGAGACTACATCAGCCAATGTGAAGATCCATGCGATGATCCAGCTATAAATTTTGATTGGTCATATGTACCTGCAGGAGAGTTCGCTCCAGATATTGTGATTGGGACTTACACTACTGGTTCAAATTTATTATCAGTAGGTGGTTTAGATCATCTTGTATATTATGAACAAGTAGATGGGAATGTCTTCCTAAAAGAAAACAATGGGAATGGTTACTTAGACAATGAAATATTGTTATTCCATAACGAAGATCATTATGGTTTAGGAAACTACAAGATCTATTTAGAAGATATCGATGGAGATGGATTGACGGATTTGGTACTTGCTGAAAGCGGAATAGTTTCCATGACAGGTGAAATAGGTGATCGGTTATCAGTCTACCAGAATTTAGGTGGTGGAGAGTTTATTCTTCGCATCAATGAGCAAGTATGTGGAATGGAAGGGCCCGATAAACTTACTATAGTTGATTTTGATAATGATGGAATGAAGGATATTTTCTTTGTTTGTGTGGATTACATCTATGATATTTTGTGGATTAATAGCTGGGAAAATGTAGAGTTAAATAACTTTAACGCGCAGAATTTTGAATACTTCTACACTGGTGATTTTAATGATGATGGAAATATTGATATTGCGTTTGATGATTGTTCAGCCCTTTTAAACAATGGTGATAGAACTTTCGAAGAAAGTAATTTTGTTTGCCCTGAAAATATCACACCATCACTTTATTATTTTGTAGAAGAATCAAGTATATTAATAGATCATTTTTTTCTTATAAGTGTTGAAGGCACACAGAGTTCAGATTGGGAATATTGCGGTAATTTCCAAGGTGGAGACTATGAAAATGAAATCTTTAGAGCTTTTATAAACTCTTCTATTGAAGAAAGTATCATAATTCCTCAAGTAGAAGGTTTCCAATCTACAAACCCTAACATTGAGTGTTTAGGCGAGATAGAGCTTTTACAAACATCTAACGTAGTAGCTAGACAAAACACAAAAATAGACCTCACCCTCAACGGATGCTCAGACTTCTTAGTCATAGAAGGAGATCAAATATTTGCTTGGATCAATCCAAAACAATCTACTAAGATACTCGGTACTGCTTTTATTGATAAAAACGCAAATGGCGTTTATGATAGCGATGAACTTCCTCTCAGAAATGTTTTGGTATCTATCGCTCCAGGAGACTTTTCCATACTAACTGATGATGATGGAAACTATACGTTCTCAGTACCACCAGGCACATATACTATCACGGCCAATGTAAACGAAGGAGAATGGGTACAAACTGAATTAACAATCGATAACATCCAAATCACAGAACCATGTAATGAAGGATACAACTTCCCATTTGTGCCTAATCCTACACCAGAAGAAATGGCAACCCTTTCTATGGTGAATACCATCGCTAGATGTGACTTCGAAACAAGGTTTACTATTACCGTAGAAAACACAGGAGCTGAGCCATTGGATGCTGTTTTAGCATTTAATTTTGATGATAAGACAACATTCTTTTCTAGTGACATCGCAGGCTATCAACTTATTGGCAATACTGTGACCGCTAATATTGGTCCACTAGCGCCATTCTCACCTCAAACTTATAAAGTTACTGTGAAGATGCCGAGTGGTTCATCGAATCTACCTTTGCTCGCTTTTGATGCCAAATTGCATGATAAATTTGGAGATTTAATTGAGGAATATGGATATTCTGATCAACTCAGATGTTCTTACGACCCGAATGATAAAAGAGAATATCCAGACAGAGAAGGAACAGAAAATCTTACGCTCATGGAAGAAGATATTGAGTACACGATCAGGTTCCAAAATAATGGAAACGATACTGCATTCCAAGTAAAAATAGTCGATCCACTTGATCCGAATATCGATCCTTCGACTATCCGTGTAATGAATGCTAGCCATGATGTAGAAACATGTATCGAAAGTACAGATCTAATCTTCTTATTTGAGGATATATTACTGGTAGATAGTACAACGAATTATGCAGCTAGCCAGGGTTTTGTTACATTCCGTTGCAATGCCAAAGATGGTAGAGCGGAAATGACTCCTGTACATAATCAAGCTGATATCATCTTCGATACTAATTCCCCGATCGTGACCAATAAAACTATTAATACACTTGTGAGTGAGCTTTGTACGGATAAAGAAACCTTGATCGAAACATCAATTTGTGAAGGAGATATTTTTGAAGGATATACGGAAACTGGTACTTATACTGAAACATTCGAATTGCCATTTGGGTGTGATTCTGTAGTGAATATTGTATTAGATGTACAAGGAATCACAGTGTCACAAAACACAGTAGACATTTGTCAAGGAGAGAGCATATTTTTCAATGGAGTTAGTTATGAGTTAACCGAATCAACTAAATTGATCGACTCTCTGTATAATGAGAATGGATGTATTTCTGATATACTTTCTTTACAAATCAACGTTGCACAAATCACCTACTCGCAAGAAAACATAGAAGCTTGTGCTGGAACAACCGTGACCATAAACGGCAACCAATATTTGATCGAAGAAAACACAACTATAATTGACACCCTCACCAATGAAAACGGGTGTATTTCCAATATACTGACATTCGAAATCGAAGCTATATCAGACATCTTGGGCATGCCATCAGAAATTGGAATTTGTAATGGTGAATCTATAACGATAGTTCCTCCACTCGATGGTACTTGGACCAGTAATGATGAAAGTATAATCATTATTGATACGGATGGAAGTTTTATTACCGTAGGAGAAGGATCTACGACCTTAACGTTTACAGACAATGGCTTGGGCTGTACGGATGAACTGCCTATTACAGTATATTCAGAACCAAACATTACTAATACTGGAGCTGATGCGATCTGTATTAACGATACTATAATAGTGGTATCAGATGTCAGTGGATTTTGGACTTCTGATGAGCCATCACTTGTTTCTATTGACAACAATGGGTTGGTAATCGCTCTCAATTCAGGAAGTGCAAATCTTATATTTAGCGCTGATGAGACGGGATGTTCTTCGGTATTGCTTTTAGAAATATTGCCAGCGAGTAATCCATTATGTACTGTTGGAACAAACGATCTTGATGAAAACCTTGTAAAGTTATATCCAAATCCAGCTACTGAATCAATCTTCATTGAAACTGAAGATATTTGGGAGTCAATTCGAATCTTAGATACACAGGGTAAAATTGTAACTAACTTGAAGAAAACAAACACAGGAAAAACAGAATTGGATATTACTGGATATACATCTGGTGTGTATATGATAATATTTGAACAAGGAAATAAACGACTAAGTAAGCGATTTGTAGTACGTTAAACTACTTTCGATTTATAATCTAATGAAAGCCATTATGAATTTATTTTTATGATGGCTTTCACTTTAATGTTGATGAGAATCATTTAGCACGAAAGTAGATTTTTTTACAGCTGAAATCTCAAATGTGTTACTTCCTTCATGAATAACAATATTTTGATTTATATCCACATCATCAAAAGAAGAAGTTGTTAGTTCTGCAATTGGCCATAACACTTCAATTTTATCAACTTTCATGGCTGACCCTACCCCTAATTCTGCTAAAAGACTATTCCCACCAAAACTCGCATCATAACCAACATTATGATAAATTTTTCGCTGTTTTCCATTTTCTGTTATTGTTATAACAATTTTTGCTCCGATGGCAGAAGTGTTTGACTTTTCTCCAATAAGTTTAATATTGATCCAGTTGTTTTGATTTCCTATAGGATTTTCATACAAAAGATTTGAATAAACATCTCCTTCATACGCTCCTCCCATTACAGTATAGATATCCTGATCACCATCCATATCAAAATCACCAAAACCTACCGCATGCCCTTTTTGAATATGTCCAAATCCAGAACTATAAGTAATATCTTCAAAGAATTTTCCACTTTTATTTAAATACATTTTATTCGGTACAATAGAATAGTAATTCGGATTACCTGTCGCCAGATAAAAGTCTAAAAATCCATCATTATTTAGATCCCCAATATTACAACCCATTGTAGTCGCTGGTTCATTTATTCCCATCCGTTTGGATACATCCATAAATCTGCCACTTCCTTGATTTTTAAATAAACTTGGCCGATTTTTATTTTGATCTTCCCTCGTATAGTTCATCATTAATGTTGCTGGAGATGATTCAGGATTACTATACCCAGAAACGAAAATATCATCTCTTCCATCATTATTATAATCAAACATCCATGTTGAAAAACTAAATTTTGGACTTTCCAAACTTGGATCATTTCCCTCATGATTAAACTTTACTTTATCTCCCTTAGTCTCATTTACCATCAATACATTTCTGCCAAAAAAGTTCGACAAATAAAGATCGGGATATCTGTCATTATTAATATCTCCTACCGCTACTCCTTTGAAGTAACCGGCAACATTTACTCCCATATCTTTGTATTCATTAACAAAGGTTCCGTCTTGTTTATTGATAAATAATTCACAATTATTTATTCCATTTGGTGTAGATTCATTCGCAATAAAAAGATCAATCCAGCCATCCAAATTAAAATCAGCCCATACTGCAGTTTGCGTAGGAAATAATGAATAAACCCCTGATTCAATGGTCACATCCGTAAACGTCCCATCTCCATTGTTTCTAATAAGTGAATTAGGTAATTTACCACTACTTTCAAGCCAAGCTCCCCTTAAAATAATAAAGTCCAAATTTCCATCATTATTAAAATCACCATGTCTCAAATTCAATCCACCAAAAACACCGATTAATCCTGTACCATTAGTTTTGTCAATAAATCCTCCATTCCCATCATTCTCAAAATATTTTATTTGATGATCTAACCCCCAAGAAGAAACGACAATATCTAAATATCCATCATTATTAAAATCATCTATACATGTACCTCCAGAAAGTTGGCTTACACCTACTCCTAATTTGGTAGCTATATCTTTAAATTTCGGTAAATCTGATTTACTATCAAAATAGGAAGGAGGTATCCGAAATTCAACTGGAACTTTTGATGGATAAGACCCTATAGTCATATGTGCAATATTCAGCAGATACTGTGTTTCTTTATCAGTCGAATTTTCTGACAAAAGAGAATTTAGAATTTTAATTGATTTCTCAGCGCCTTCCTTCAATTTGTGTTGTGCCTTTTTGCTAAATGGAATAATACATGATTCATCATTATGATTTAATAGACAATTCTCCTGTTCTGCCTTTCTCATGTAAGCAATAGCCAATTGTTTATTCAATTCATATTTATAGTCTTGAACTTGTTTGTTATTTACATTTTGAATTTGAGACAAGACAGATTTAATGATTTTTATGCACTCTTCTGTTCTTCCATTATTTAATAATGCTACTGCCTTTTTAACAACCAACTCAATCTTCTTGTCAGCGTCTGCTGCTGCTATTTCTTGATCAATGGTCATTAACACTTTTGAACTAAAATAATCTTTGATTTTTTCGGGATTAAGTTCTAAAACAATCTTTCTATATCTGGAAATCATTTCAACTGCTGTCTCTTATACACATCTCCGAGCCCACGAGACAGGCAGAAATCTCG
>OJIO01000509.1_pt1 | contig 24600 bp, 18 predicted proteins | sample 1595621 | NCBI WGS metagenome assembly OJIO01 (sample SAMN05416776, study PRJEB24817) | seawater metagenome | isolation source: Sea water | place: Canada:Atlantic | collected 2013-07 | reverse complement strand
GAGATTTCTGCCTGTCTCGTGGGCTCGGAGATGTGTATAAGAGACAGGTATTGATATTAATTCTATCCATTTTTACATTCTTATTGTTAAATATCGGAATAGAGATATTATATGACTTGCAACAAAGTTCAGCAATTATAATTCTGTATGGAAGTTGTTTTTTGTTGCATGATTTTTTTAGAAAGTTGTTTTTAGCAAGAAATGTTATTTGGAAAGCATTATTAATTGATACAATTTCAGGATTCATACAACTTGGTTTTTTGTCTTATTTTCTACTATATTCTAAATTGGCGCTTTCAGAGGTGATTTTTATTTTAGGTTTATCTTATCTGCCTGGTTTATTTATAGCCATATTTTTATCAAAAATGGTATTAACGATACGACGAAATTGGAAAACCTATTTTCTTATACATGTAGTGCATGGGAAATGGCTTTTGATGACTGCGTTATTACAATGGTGGGCAAATAATTTGTTTGTAATTGCATCTGGTGTATTACTTGGAGCGACTGCAATTGGTGCTTTTAGATTGGTCCAGTCGGTATTTGGAGTGTTGAATTTATTGCTTCAAACATTTGAAAACTATGCTCTTCCATTGGCTTCTAGACTATTTCAATCCTCTAAAGAAAGTTCAAAAGAGTATTTAAGGAGTATGAGTTTTAAAGGAGCTATATTAGTAGGAAGTCTGTTATTTGTAATATTTTTATTTTCTGAGTTTTTCATTATTCTAGTTGCTGGTGAATCATATTTAGAGTATGCCTTTTTAGTTGAAGGAATGTCATTACTATACTTTGTTATTTTTGCTGGATATCCAACCAGAATTGCTATCCGAATGATGGAATTAAACCATCTTTTCTTTTTAGGTTATGTGCTCTCTTTTACATTTAGTTTGATGTCTTTTCAATTTTTATTAAAGGAATGGCATTTATGGGGAGCTATAATCGGCTTGATTACTAATCAAATAATCTTGTTTTCTTTTTGGCAATATGCCTTATATAAAAATCAATTTGTTTTATGGAGATAGTACACATCATTTTGGGAAAAGCTAACCCTGAACGTATGAATGGGGTAAATAAAGTAGTGTATCAGCTTGCTACTGAACAATCTAATTCTGGAAGAAAAATTAGTGTTTGGGGAATTACGGATATGCCGTCACATGATTATGGAAATCGTGTTTTTGAAACTTGTTTATTTAAAGCTAAGAAAAATCTCTTTCGAATTGATCGAAAACTGTCTATAGAAATTGTCAAAGCAAAAAACAGGAATGTGATTTTCCATATACATGGCGGTTGGATTCCTACTTTCTATACTATTTCGAATTTGCTTTCAAAACATAAAATACCTTTTGTTTTTACTCCTCATGGCGCATATAATACGATTGCAATGAGAAAAAGTAAACGGGCGAAAAAAGTATACTTTCAATTATTTGAAAAGCACTTAATTAAGAGAGCATCCGTAATACACTGTATTGGGAAGAGTGAGGTGGAAGGATTAAAAAAGATAGTCAGGAATCCCAATATTTTTTTAATGCCCTATGGGTTTGAAATTAGCGGTTTCCCTTCCAAAATTAAGTATGGTAAAGAGACGGAATTTATTATTGGCTTTATTGGTAGGTTGGATATTTATACTAAAGGTCTTGACTTACTATTAGATGCATTTAAGAACTTTCATATTAAGGAAAAGAATGCCAAGTTATGGATAGTGGGAGATAGTGATCAACGTCACGACTTAGAGCAAATGATCGCCTCGAGGCAATTACAAAATGAAGTGATTTTATGGGGAAGTAAATTTGGTCAAGAAAAAGAAGACTTGTTAAAAGGAATGCACGTATTTGCTCACCCTTCAAGAAATGAGGGCCTGCCATCATCTGTTTTAGAAGCGGCAGCTTTTGGGATTCCATGTTTGATAACAGAAGCGACCAATGTTGGTGAATTTATAAGGAAGCATAAGTGCGGAATTACTGTTGAAAATGAAAACCAAGATGCAATCAAAGACGCAATGTTTTTATTGGATGAAAAAAGAAAAAATGGTCTCCTTGAAATACTAGGTCACAGAGCGATTGAAATGGTGAAACAAGAATTTAATTGGAAACACATCGTAAATGAATTTGACAAATTATATGAGGTCTAATGAATGAAAAGATAAATCTAGTGGATCACAGTAAAATATTGAAGAAGGTAGATTCTTACTTGTTCATTATTTTGTTAGTAATGATTGCCTGCTTTTTTACTTGGAGTGAAAATGTAGTCATCACCAGGTTGATTAAAGTAGTTGGCAGAATGGGTGTTTTAGCTGCTTCATTTATGATTTACAAGATGTTGTTGAATTACGGATCCGTTGATTCTTTAAAATGGAAAAATATTTTCTCCCCTTTATTATACATTGTTTATCTCGCTTTAGGATTTGTTTCTTTTATGTGGAGTACGAATGCAGGCTATAGCATTTTACAGTGGTTTATGACTGCTCAAACATTAGTGTTTTGCTATTTCTTTGTTAAGTGTTTGTATTTGTTGGATGAATATTTTCATGGACATTCAATACGATTGTACAACCTATTGGGTAATTCAGTTTTTGTTCTTATTCTAATTTTTGTTGCTGGTATGTGGATTATGCCGGATGTTTTTTTTCGACTCACTCACGGAGGAGAAGAGGCTAGGCTTGGAGGATATTTGATGAACCCTAATGAGCTGGGAATGCTAGCTGGTATAGGTATTGCTGGTTTAATATTTGATCTTTATAGAAAGCATCATAAGTGGTGGACTATTTTTAAATTATTGCTTCTATTTTATGGATTGTACGCTACTGGTTCAAGGTCATCGTTGATCGGAGTATTGTTGATTATTGTTTTTCATATTAAGCAATCGACTAATGTTAAAATGAAAGCCTTATTGGTCATGGGAATGCTTTTGATAACGCCTGTCGCAATTTTTAAAGTTATATTGAAAGGAGGGGATAGTGAAAGGATTGAAGAGGTTATGAGTATGACTGGAAGGCTACCTTTCTGGAAAGCATTAATTAACGAGGACTTACCAAGAGAACCTCTTCTTGGTTTCGGTTTTATGCGTATTGATTATAAAGAATATTTTCAAAGTACACATACTTATCGCGGTAAAATGACCCATAATACCTTCATGCAGGTATTAATGAATTTGGGTTTTATTGGGCTTACCATTATTGTTTTTCAGATGTTATTTACTTTTAAAGCGATAGCCAAAGAACCAAAGGAAAAAAAACTAATGCTATACAGCCTGCTTATTCCTATGATGATAAATTCATTTACAGAATTCGGAATATTTGGGGAGTCAAATTATGGAATCCTTTTTTATCAGCTCGTAATTATTTATATCGCTTTTGAACAGAAACCATTTCTGACAAGAAGACAGAAAATACATCTAAAGAACAAAAGGCCCGATTTATTAGTCGATTGATCTCTAGCCTGAAGATTCCATAAAATGGAAAATGATCTACCTGTTGGATGTTAATAATATTTGAATTGTCATAAGTTGTTGTATGCCATGTTGTTAGGCTAGTGGCACGAAGATGTTATATGTATAATCAAATAAAGATAAATGAAAAATTTAGTAACAATTTTTAAAAGCTTAAACCTAACTTATTCTAGAGGTCCTAGGAGTGAAGATGTTTTGGTTACTAATGTTCAATATATAAATAGTCCTGATGGATCGGTAAGGTGGATGTGGCCATCCCAATTGAAAAAACCGCTTTTTCTTAAATTCTATTCTATCACCTCCTACAAGTCAAGGATTATTGCATTGGTGATTAGATTGGTTTTTTTGTTGAATCTTCAAAAATATGTTTTCAAAAATATCCATGGTTCTCTCAGTCAAACAAATGAATTGTCACTCATTGATTATACGAAAAATAACTGGGCTATTTTTACAGGTACTTCTGGCCCAAATCGAAAGGTTATGGTTTATAAAGAAACTGAGGAAGGGAACTCCTTTTTTAAAATCGGATTAAATAGCAAATCTAATTCGTTAATCAAAAACGAAACAGAGACACTGAGTCATCTTGATAGTATTCAAACTAAGTCATTTGTTTATCCAAAACTGATTCAGTCGGGTAAGAATCACGTAGAAGTTACTGATATTTCTATTGGGGGAAAAAGAAATACATCCCTATCTCCTATACATATTAAAGCATTGAAGGAATTGAATGAGAGTTCTTCTCAATTCAATACAATTGGAAGTTTAACTGTTTGGAAACAATTGAAAATTGATTTAGAAAACCTAAAGTTGATTGAGGATATACGTATTCCAAAAGGCTTGTTAAAGAAAGTTTCTTTTTTGATGGATTTGATTAATGACTCGGCTATTATAGAGACATCTTGTTGCCATGGTGATTTTACTCCTTGGAATATGTTTGAAACTAATGGAAGGCTTCATATTTATGATTGGGAACTCTATAAGGAACAAATGCCATTTGGATTTGATGCGTTGCATTTTATAATCCAAAACGGAATCTTAATAGATCGCAAACCTTGGGCTGAAATTGAAAAAGAAATAAATAAAAAGTTTGACAAGATAGCTCTTGGAGTATTATCAAATGCGAAAGCAACTGATAAGAGGCTGTACCTGAGATTATATTTGATATCAAACATTATTTTTTCTTTGAATATCTTTCAAAAACAAAAGGATTGGCATGAACAAATTCATTGGTCTTTAAAAACCTGGAATGAAGCTGTTAGCAGCACGCTTGCCAATTTAGTGAAACATCGTTCATTATTACTTATGGATGTATTCGATTTCTTGCTAAATAAACCTTACGCAGCTTTGAAATTTCCAGACGTTAATCCCGAACGATTACCTGATTTATCTGATGCGGACTTATGTGTAGATCAAAAAACATCAAAAGTGGTTTTTTCTTATCTGAAAACTCATCCATTGGTGCTAAAGTGTAAGATGATTAATAAATCTTATATGATGGTATTGGAATTAATTTGCAAAGATGGTAGTCAACTTTCTATTGATCTTATTTGGGAGTTAAGGCGCAAATCTATAGTCCTGATGGAGGTTCAGACATTGATTCAAAGAGCTGTGCTAAATGATTTTCAAGTAAAAATATCACGTGACGAAGACCTTGGTCGATTCATCAGTTTATTTTATATTTCGAATGGAGTAGCTGCTCCTTTGAAGTATTTAAAATTTACCAAAACTCTCAAAACTAGTAAAAATTCCTTTGATCAAAAAGTTTATCAAATAGCTATTGACGATCAATTAAAAAGAGGGGCGTTGATGAAAATGTTGAATAATCAGCCAATTAACAGCGAGTTACAAAGAATAAAGAATGGTTTTTTATTTCTTATTGATACAGTAAAAGAGGCATTGAATAGACCGGGAATGATTATTACTTTCAGTGGCGTTGATGGTGCTGGAAAATCTACAATTATTGAGGAGGTAAAATATATTATTGAGAAAAAACTTAGGAGAAGGGTCGTTGTAATTAGGCATCGACCTTCTATACTACCTATTTTAAGTGCTTGGACAAAAGGTAAAAAAGTAGCAGAATCAGAGGCAGCTTTACGATTGCCTCGGCAAGGAAGAAACTCAAGTATTTTATCTTCTTTTTTAAGATTTAGCTATTATTATATAGATTATGTTTTTGGGCAATTTGTGGTATTTATAAAATACAAATTACGTGGTTTTGTAGTGCTATATGATAGGTATTATTTTGATTTCATCAATGATAGTAAACGAAGTAATATTAAGTTGCCTTCTTTTTTTACTCGAGCTGGGTACAGCCTTTTATTGAAACCTAATCTTAATTTTTTCCTTTACGCAGATCCTAAATTAATTCGTTCACGTAAAAAGGAATTGGATTCAAAAACCATTGAAAAATTAACAGCAAAGTATAAGAGCCTTTTTGAAGAATTAAATGAAAGAGATTCACTTAACCGGTATATATCAATTGAAAATATTGATTTGAATACTACATTGACTAGGGTCGTTAATCGAGTGGATTGTCTAAACTCTTATGCAATATGAAGTCAATTATTCAAAATTTGATACGTGTACGAAACCCTAGGTTTCAGTTTGATAGTGAATTAAGTAATTATGCTTTATTAAAGTTTGTGTGGGTTACTATGACAAATATAATAAGAGGTTTAGGTGTGTTGTTTTATTTCAGAAACCCTAAAGGCGCAATGTTTAAATCAGGGGTTCGGTTTTTTAACCTTTCTAAAATTAAATGGGGGAAGTTTTTAAAATTGGGCAATGGTGTCTTTATAAGCTCATTATCAAAAAAGGGAATTGATATTGGAGATAATGTTAGCATTGGTGATTACAGTAGACTCGTTGTATCTACCTCTTTCAATAATCTTAATGGATTTATCAAAATTGGTAATAATGTTGGAATCGGTGAATTCGCATATCTTGGAGGAGGTGGAACACTTGAAATTGGAAATGATTGTATAGTAGGCCAATACTTTAGTTGTCATCCTGAAAATCACAATTACTCTATAATTGAAGTGCCAATTCGCATGCAAGGTGTTACCCACCAAGGTATAAAGATTGGAAACAATTGCTGGATTGGCAGTAAAGCAACAGTTCTCGATGGTGTAGAAATCGGTGCAGGATGCATAATAGCAGCTGGAGCGGTAGTCACTAAATCATTCCCTAGCAATAGTATAATAGCGGGTGTGCCTGCAAAAATGATAAAGAGAAGAAATGGATAAAATAAAAACAATATTAGCTACAGCATATGCAGTTAATCCATACAAAGGATCAGAAGATGGAATGGGTTGGAATGCAATTTGCCAGATCGCTAGATTCAACAATGTAATCGCTATAACGAGAGAGAATAATCAATCGCAAATAGAAAAATTTAGGTTAGAGAATCCAGATTCTATCTATGGAAATATACAGTTTCTCTATTTTGACCTCCCTTTTTGGATGCGATTTTGGAAGAAGAAGAGTAGGGGAGCAATGCTTTATTATTGGATGTGGCAAAGAGCAATTCCATCACTTGTCAGAAAGCAAAAAGTGAAATGTGATATCGTTCATAATTTGAATTTCCACAATGATTGGACTCCATCGTATTTATATAAACTTGGTCTACCTTTTGTCTGGGGACCAATTGGGCATCACCCATTAATTCCCGCTCAATATTTAAAACCTTACAAAAGAGGATATTTTATAAAAAATAGATTAACATGGAGTATAAAAAAACTTTTTTGGAAATACTCTAGAAGCCTGAATCAATGCATTGCAAAAGCAAATCATATTTTATGCATGAACTCTAGTGTAGCCGAAGTTATTTCACTTTCGAATAAGGACTATAGTATTATTCCATCTGTCGCTACAGAAGACTATGGATATAATCAAAATTCACATAATGATAAGTTTAAACTTATTTCAGTAGGAAGGCTAGTACCATTAAAAGGTTTTGATTTAAGTATTTCTGCTTTTGCAAAATTTCTTGAGCATAGAAGTGAAATAGAAAAAAAAAGTTGTGAACTTGTTATTGTTGGAAGTGGTCCTGAAAAGCTATTTCTTCAAAATTTAGCAAAGGAGAAAACTATTAGCCAATACGTCAAATTTATAGATTGGATAGAACGCTCCGAACTTTTGGAGATGTATAATCACGTTTCTGTTTTCCTTTTTCCTTCGCATGAGGGAGCGGGTATGGTAGTTGCAGAAGCACTGTCTTTTGGCTTGCCAGTGATTTGCTTAGATAACTGTGGACCAGGAGAATTCATTGATGAAAATTGTGGTTTCTCAGTTCCTGAGCAAGATTATAACTCAACGGTTAAGGAACTTAGTCTAGGTATTTCAAAACTTTTTGAAAATCCTTTTCTACTTGCAAGAATGAGTAAAAGTGCACGGCAACAATTCGAACATAATTTTAACTGGAATAAAAGAGGAGAACAATTTCAATCAATTTATAAAACGTTTTAATTATGAGAATTTATACATTTCACTTGTTCAATGATTATAGCGGAAGCCCTAAAGTATTAATGCAATCTATAAAAGGTTGGGTGAAAGAGGGACACAAAGTAACGGTAGTGACATGCATAGGGAGAAAGGGTTTTTTGTCAGAGATTACTGGAGTGGATTATGAATATTTCTGGTACAGATTGGGCGCCAACAAATTTTTAAAGCTTTTATTTTTATTATGGAGTCAATTTTTGCTATTTAAAAAACTACTTTTTGTTGTAAATAAAGAAGACCTCATTTATATCAATACTGTATTGCCGTTTGGAGCTGCCTTTTTGGGGTTAGCAAAACGATGTAGAATTATCTATCATATTCACGAGACGAGTATAAAGCCATTGATATTGAAAAAAATGCTTTTTGGTATGGTAAGCCTTTCATCTGATGAGGTGATATATGTTTCTAAATTCTTAGCGCAACAAGAAAAGTTAAGTTGCAAAAAGAAATATATCCTTCATAATGCTATTGAGAATGATTTTTTGAATGTCGCTTCATCAAAACGAAAGGATTCGATTTCGTATAGAAATGTTCTTATGGTGTGTTCTCTTAAAGGGAATAAAGGAGTATATGAGTTTGTAGAATTGGCTGGTATTCACAAAAAATATCATTTTAAACTGGTCGTAAATGCATCTCAAAAAGAGGTTGATCAATTTTTTTCATTGCAAACGCTACCGCAAAACCTTAAAATATTTTCTACTCAAACAAATCTGCATCCATATTTTTTATGGGCAGATGTGGTGCTCAATCTTTCTCGGCCTGATCAGTGGGTAGAAACTTTTGGACTTACTATTATAGAGGCAATGGCTTATGGGTTACCTGTAGTTGTGCCTCCTGTGGGCGGAGTGACGGAATTGGTAGAAGATGGAATAAATGGTTTTTTTGCAAACAGCAGAAATCTGAGTGATGTTTCAAAAAGGGTAACTGATATACTTGAAAATCGTAATTTATATACTCAGATGAGAAATAGTGCGCTACAAAAGATAGGAAGCTTCAACGAAGACCTTTTTGTGAGTAAAAGCTTAGAAATAATAAAATCTGGATCTACGGAATCTTTGATACTTACTAATAATTTAAAAATTCAATATAATGATTAATAAAAAAAAGAAAGTTGCAGTAATCGGAACTGTTGGGTTACCTGCAAATTATGGTGGATTTGAAACATTGACAGACCATCTAGTCAGAAATTTGGGTGAAGAGTATGACATAACAGTGTATTGTTCTAAAAATAGATACAAAGCCGAGGATCGTAAAGAAAAGTACTTAAATGCTAAATTAGTCTATTTGCCGTTCAATGCCAATGGGGTCCAAAGTATCATATATGATTCTTATTCCATCTTACATTCTTTATTTTTTGCTGACGTTTTACTTATTCTTGGAGTAGCGGGAGCATGGATTTTACCCTTTGTAAAGTTATTTACAAATAAAAAAGTCATCATTTCAATTGATGGTATTGAATGGAAAAGGGATAAGTGGAATCTATTAGCAAAATGTTATTTATGGTGGGCAGAAAAGATTGCTGTTAAATATTCGGATATCGATATTTCTGACAACGAATCTATACAAGATTATACTGCTTATAGATATGGAAGCTTAAGTAGGATTATAGAATATGGAGCCGATCACACTTTATTTGTGAAACCAGAAGATGAGGACAAAAAAAAATATCCATTTCTAAAGATGCCGTATGCTTGTAAAGTTTGTAGAATTGAACCTGAAAACAATGTTCATGAAGTACTGAAGGCATTTTCAAATTTACCTAAACACGTAATTGTTATGATTGGTAATTGGTACAATAGCGCATATGGAAGAACCCTTAGAGATCAATATGAATCATTCACAAATATTATAATGTTAGATCCAATTTACAACCAAAGAACATTGGATATGGTCAGAGGTAACTCATTGGTCTATATACATGGGCACTCTGCAGGGGGAACCAATCCTTCTTTAGTTGAAGCTATGTATTTAGAGCTTCCGGTAATAGCCTTTGGAGTGTCTTATAATAAGACTACTACTGAAGGTCAAGCGCTCTACTTTAAAGACTCAAAGGAGCTGAAGTCTATTGTTGAGACCGTTGGCATGCTTAAGCTCAATGCATTATCTATAGCAATGAAAGAAATTGCTACGCGAAGATACGTATGGAAAGTAATTGCTGAAAAGTATGACTTTTACTTGAAAGAGGTTTTTGTATCTAGTAAAAAAGATAGGGTATTACCTCATATTGCTAATATTAGGGAGACGATCCTATTGGAAAATAGTGCAGCACATTTAAAATTTCAAAACTTATTTTTCGAGAAATAGATAAAAAATAAATTATGAACTTATTTTCTGAATTATTATTAACGTGTACCATGGCATTGACGCTGACCTTGATATTTATTCCTGTATTAAAAAAAATAGCAATTCGAATTGGACTAGTCGATAAGCCCAATTATCGTAAAATACATACTAAACCAGTTCCATTAGTTGGGGGCATAGCAATAGTTTTATCTGCAATGTTGGCTCTTCTCATAAGTAGTACCTTTATATCAGGTGTTTTGGAAGTTGCCGTTACATTAGGCGCAGGTATAGTATTAATGTTTACAGGCTTAATAGATGATAGAATGGATGTTAATCCAATCTATCGCTTAATAATTCAATTAGGATGTGCATTTGCCATAGCTTCTACGGGAAATAGAATTACCTCATTTTATGGTATTTTTGGTATTCATGAGATTTCTATTATATGGCAATATTTCTTTACTTTAATAATTGTTACAGGTGTAGTCAATGCTTTTAACCTGATGGACGGTATCGACGGTTTAGCAGGAGGGTTTGGTATAGTGGGGTTTTCAATATTATCAATATTATCTTTTATACTTTCTGATTATGTATACTTAATTCTTTTTGTCGCTTTAATTGGGGCGACACTTGGCTTTTTGAGATTTAATCTAAGTAAGGACAAAATATTCTTAGGAGATGGGGGGGCACTTTTTATGGGTTTTGTATTAGTTGTTTCAGGTATAAATATTATAGAAAAGTCAAATGCACTTGTAACCAGCAATCAACCAATGATCTTGATAGTTGTGATTGGTATTTTTCTTCTCCCTGTGTTGGATTCATTAAGGGTCTATTTTAGTCGAATTATGAATGGACACTCTCCATTTAAAGCGGATAAAAACCATATTCATCATCTTATTCTACTTTTAGATATTAGCCACAAACAGACCTCCTCTCTTATTCTCTCATTGGCTCTTTTGTTTTTAGTTTTATTCTTTATTTTAATAAATTTCTTTTCTATAACAACTGTGTTAGTTCTGGGCGTATTAACATTCTTTTGGTTTGCAATTGTTTTAAATTTGAACAAAAAAGTCCAAGAGTGGAGTGTTAAAATCAAAAATATTGAGAAAGATTAATTCGGGGCCATAGAAAATCAAGATTGACAATGTAGGGTGGGTGTTCTTTTATAAAACTTAGATGTTGTATGACTATCAATTGATTCCATACTTCCATGAATGATATGGTTTCCTTTCTCTATGATTATTATTCAGATAACCTCTTATATTTTCAAAATAGAGAATAGAATAATAAGATACATTTAAGATGTATTCCTTCCTTCCTTATATAAACGTAGTCTTTTTATTTCTTCTATAATTAGTGGTGTCTTTGATCTTGTAAATGTGTCAAATTCACTAAACCATTGATCTAATTTTGATTTAGTCAGTGAATCTAAAATAGGTTCGATCGTTTCTATGGTTTTAGTTACCTTACTAATACCTACCAAAGTAAATGTTGGTTTTATTCTATGTAGTTGTTCTTTTAAATTTATCAGGTCATTAGTACTGATACTATCTTTTATCAGCAAGATATCATCTTCTATGATCTCTAAATAAGTTTCGAACATATCGAGGGCATACTCCGAATCATTACCATAAGCATCTTTCAGGTATTCTGAATCAAGGTATTCAGAAAAAGCAAAATCTTTTTCTGAAACAATTTTACTTTCAGAACTATTCAAATATTTACCGATGATTTCATGGAGCTGGTCAGGAGTAAAGGGTTTTGATAAGAAATCAGTCATTCCTGCCTTTAAAGCGAGCCTTTTCTTACTTAGAAAAGTAGAAGCGGTTAGCGCGATAATTGGGATTTTTGAATTATTATTTTTAGAATTTCTTATGAGTTGAGTTGATTCAAAACCTCCCATAATTGGCATTTGTAGATCCATGAAGATGAGATCATAATCATTTTCTTGTGATAGCTCGAAAGCTTCTTTCCCATCATAAGCAACATGATGCGTAATCTTCCATTTCCTAAAAAGGGAAGTTATATATTTTAGATTCATAGCATTGTCTTCTACTATTAGGATTGTATTTTTTTCAGTATTAAGTGAATTAAGAAGAGATATTTTATTTTTAATTCTAGGTAATTCTTCTGACTTTTCCATTTCCAATTCGAAACTAAATGTGCTAACCTTATCTTGAATTGAAGAAACAGCTAATTGTCCTCCAAGTAATTTTACCAATTGATAAGAGATACTCAAACCTAGGCCACTACCACCAAATTTTGTTCTAATCTCATTGTTGGCTTGTTTAAATTCTTGAAATATCTGATTTACTTCCAATTCCGATATTCCAATTCCAGTATCTTTTACCTGAAATCTAATTATAGCGGAATTCAAATTTTGAGAGACGGTATGGATGTTCAATTCTACTGATCCAGAACTTGTGAATTTTTGTGCATTGCCTAATAGGTTGATAAGGACCTGATTGATTAGTTGAGGATCAGAACTTAATGAAAATTGGATATTTGGATCACATGAATATTTAAATTCTACATCACCGTCTTGATCCTGTTTTTTAAATGTATTAACAAGTTTTTCACCAAGTGTTCTAATATCAAACGGCTTGTTTTGTACCTCTAGAGAACCCGCATCGATCTTAGAGATATCTAATATGTCGGAAATAAGGGTTTTTAAAATTGATGCAGAATTATTCAACGTATCGATAAAATCAGTTTGTTCTTCATCTAATTGAGTATCCATCAAAAGATGACTCATACCGATGATAGCATTTAGAGGAGTTCGAATTTCATGACTCATATTTGCTAAGAATGCTTTCTCCGCTTGTTGCGCTTTTACGGCTTTACTTCTTGCTATTTCTAGTTGAGTTTGTAGTTCTTTTCTATCTGTAATATCATAGTGAACCCCGATTGATCCTATTACAACTCCTTTTTCGTTGTAAAATGGTGCACCGCTAATAATTACCCAAATTTCAGAACCATCTTTCTTTTTAATTTTCATTTCATAAACACCAGATTCTCCTTTGAGTCTTTTTTTATATTCAATTTCAATTGTTTGTTTGAACTCTTCAACTAAAAGTACAGCATTTGCATTTTTGCCTACCAATTCATCTCCTTTATAACCTAACATCATATTAAATCTGTCGTAGACTCTTAATATGTTACCTTTATTATCGACTTCCAAGAGGCCTAATTCCATGTTTTCGATGATACTCCTATATTTAATTTCACTTTTTTGCAATTCAATTTTTGCTTCCGCAAGTGCCAGTTCAGTTGCCTTTCTCTGAGTAATATCTCTAGCTACAGCGGTGAAATAAACTGTACCTTCCGAATCAATAATTCTATTTACATTTTGACCTACCCAAAAAACGTCTCCGCTTTTCGATACAATCCTAAATTCGTGATAATCTGTGGATATTTCTGAATCTCGCACCTCGGTATAGTACTTAAATTCAGATTCTAGATCTTCTTCAGGAATAAATTCAGTGTATCTTCGACCAATTATTTCTTCTTCAGTATAACCAAACCTCTTAATCCCTATTTTATTGATAAATAGAAAATACCCTTCGTCGTCGATCCTGTAAATAATATCTCTTGCTTTTTCTATTACTGTCCTGTATTGCTCTTCACTTACTGCTAGGGATTTCGTTCGTATTGCAATTTCACTTTCAAGATTTTGGTTTAGTTCGCGTAACGATTCATTAGCTTTGAATAGTTCATAAGCTTTATGTTCAAGAATTGACTCTGCCTGTTTTCTTGCTAGCTTTTCCCTTTCTAGTTTTTTCTTTAAGAGTGATATCTTATCCATACTAGGGTTCCTTTATCGTGAATTTAACTATTGATCCGTCATTACTTATAATTTCTTTCTCTATGATGTGAGATGTATTGTAATGCGCAATAGATTTTTCTATTAAACTTTCAGCTAAAACGGCCATTTTTCTTTCGCTTCTATATGTCATTTCTAAACTACCATCTTCAAGATGCCTAGTGTCGAATTTTGGCAATATTGCATCAGGATATAGTTTCAATACCTCTCCATGAATGTGACTATCTATTGAAATTAAAAAATCGAATGGATTGTCTACAGCACTAAAAAGCTGAGGGTAAGATTTTAGAAATGCATTAAATAGATATTCTCCAAAAGCTTTCAACAATACTTGAGAATCAATTCCTGACCTCTTAGATAGGTTGCCGAGTAGCCGTACAACCTCACTATGGTGATAAGTACCTATTGATGTATATATGCCGTTTGACGGCAGTTCTGATTCCTCAATAATGGTGTCGACCATTTCATAGCCAAATTTATTTTCCACCATTTCTAAGAATTCGGTAAATATTATTCCTTTCATATTGCGAATTAATAATTATACTACACTAAGACAAAAAACGAATATATTCAATCAAAATACGATTTTTTTATTTCTTTAAACAATTTGATTTGTTATCTGGCAAAATTTAAAGTTATTAGAGAGCAGTTACGAAAAATGATTCACCTTTTGATATAGCGTTATTATGGTTTTGGTACACAAGAGTCAATTTAAAATATAGTTACCTATGTGATTTTAATCATAACATAATACTGTGTAAAATAAATTGAGACGAAATAATAGATGTTGAAAACATATAAATAGGAAATCATTCAACCATAACAGACTTAGTCGAAAAAGAGTATAGAAATTGAGAATTGAAATATTTATCTCTTTTTAATTAGTGGTGTCCGATAGAGATACTGAGATCAAATATTTACAGGACAGCCGAATTTCAAAATTTCAACTAAATACGCCTAGAAGTAGTCATAAATCTTAAAAAGCTCTAATAAATTGGATAATTCGGTGTTAAAAATGCTTTTTTATCGGATAGCCGAAATTCGGCTTAAGCTCCAAAATTAGGGAGGGGGTTCTATTTTTGAAATTAAATTTCTGCTGTCTGGTGAAAGGAAATAGAAGTTGTATCCTTCGATAAACAGAGACAATCGAGTATTTGCATCAAAGAAAATCAGAATTTCTAAAATTTAAGCGGACATCACTACTTTTTAATCTGTAATTTACTCACCTACCCAACGTTGATTCTCCATTTATTAATGAAGTTAGTTGTGTAGTCTTTCCAAACCCAACTAGAGGGTTCGCCAAAGTAACTTTTGAATCTGAAAGAGAGATTGAAGTAAGTATTAATATGTATAATTATAATGGGGTCAAAATACTAGAGCAAAGAGAATGTTTTCACCATGGACTAAATATCAAAATATTGGATGAGCAGGCCAGGCGTTCCCCAAAGGAGTCTATTGGCTGGAAATTAATGGAGAAAGTTATTTGTCGAATAGTCAAAAAATAGTTGTGTTTTGGATTGTAGTAAGGGTACTAATCTTTAGATATATTTGGTGAAATACGATTGAAGTGATTTAAGAATATATGGTTGATTTATATGTTTGCATTCTTGTTAATTGAGCCCTTTCAAATTCTACTTAACCTTAGATCCCAAATCACTTCTTTGTGATTATTATCATTAGTTTTGCAATTGAAATTATTCTATATGACTAAGGTCCGAAAAGCCGCTGTTAACTTCATTTTTATCACAGTTCTTTTAGATATAATTGGCTTTGGTATTATCATACCAGTGCTTCCTGGGTTACTTGAAGAAATGAAGGGTATAAACGCGAATGAAGCCGCTGTTTACGGAGGCTATCTTTTATTTGCTTTTGCGATCACTCAATTTTTGTTTTCACCTTTTATGGGGAATTTGAGTGATCAATATGGTCGCCGTCCGATTATTCTATTATCCCTTTTTGGCTTTGTGGTTGATTATCTGCTACTGGCCATAGCTCCAACATTTGTTTGGTTAGTTATAGGACGATTGATAGCAGGATTTTTTGGAGCTAGTTTTTCTACAGCCAACTCATACATAGCGGACGTGAGTACAGATGAAAATAGGTCTAAAAATTTCGGAATGTTGGGAGCGGCCTTTGGGGTAGGATTTATTATTGGGCCATTAATGGGAGGGGTATTAGGAGAGATTGGTCTTCGGGTTCCTTTTTATGTTGCTGCAGCGTTGACTTTCATCAATCTACTGTATGGATATTTTATTTTGCCGGAATCTTTGCCACTAGAAAATAGAAGGAAACTTGAATGGAAGAAAGCGAACCCTATTAGTACTCTTAAGAAGATTGGCTCGTATAAAAGTATTGGTTATCTGTTGTTGGCCTTTTTTATTATTAATCTTGGTTCGCATGCTATCCAAAGTAATTGGACATACTTCACCATTTACAAATTTAATTGGAGTGAAGGAATGATTGGTCTCTCATTGGCCGTGGTAGGTGCATTAGTTGGAATAGTACAAGCGATGGCCGCTCAAAAAGCTGCTGATATTATTGGCGTTGGAAGGAGTATAATAGTCGGATTTGGTCTTTATACTATTGGGATGTTTTTATTTTCTGTAGCAAGTACAACTTGGATGATGTTTGTGTTTTTGATTCCATATGCTTTTGGTGGTATTGCTATGCCCAATCTTCAAGCTTTTATGGTAAGTAAAGTTTCTCCTAAAGAGCAAGGTGAATTACAAGGTGGACTTACGAGTTTAATCAGTCTTGCAACTATCATCGGGCCTATAATGATGACACAGATATTCTTTTATTTCACTTCAGAGAAAGCACCTTTTCAATTTGCCGGTGCACCATTTTTACTTGGTGGAATATTAATGTTAATTAGCTTCCTTATCGTTTTTTTTCTTCTTAAAAATAAAGAAGCAATTAAATGATCCAGAATCTTGCCTTAGTAAATATTAGATTCTGTGTTGAAAATTGAAAATTTATATCCAGCATCCAACCCTAGAGTGATTCCTGTGATTCCCCAAATATTTATTATTGGCAATATATTTGACTATTTAGATTTTATAATTGAATACTAAATTGTAGTTCTAATTGGCTCTTTGTCCTTGCATAACTGGTCTTAGTCCATAATTTGAAACTGTATATTCTTTATAGCGTTATATTTACGAATCTAATAATAAAGTAATGAAGCAATTTTTTAAGTTTTTTACAGCATCTTGTTTGGGCGTTTTTGCAGCGATTGCTCTTATGGGACTATTCTTTGTAGGTTTCCTTGGAAGCATGGCAGGAAACAAGCCTATAGTGCCAAAAAACACTGTTCTTGAGTTGAATTTTTCATCTTTCATTCCTGAAAAGTCTGGCAACGTAGAATCAAGTCCGATGAGTTTTGAACAAGTTGATAAAATAGGATTGAACAGTATCGTAGCTTTATTAGAGTATGCTGCAACAGATGATAAAGTGAAAGGAATATTGATTAAAGGAGGTGGAGTAAATGCTGGACAAGCTACGGTAGCGTCTATTAGAGAAGCTTTATTAAAATTCAAAGAATCAGGAAAATTCGTTTATTCCTATGCTGATTTCTATAGTCAGTCAGGATACTTTTTAGGTTCAGTTGCCGATTCTGTTTTCCTAAACCCTAACGGTATGGTGGATGTAAAAGGTTTTGCCACTATGATTCCATTTTTTAAAAATGCAATGGATAAGGTGGGTGTCAAGATGAATGTATTTTATGCAGGTAACTTCAAAAGTGCTACGGAGCCATTCCGTAGAACAGAAATGAGTGAGCCAAATAAGATTCAAACGAGAGAATTTTTGACGAGCATGGTTGATCAATATAAGGATCTAGTATCTGCTTCTCGTAACATGTCATCTGACGAATTAGATCAAATAATGACAGACTACAAAGGTAGAGACGCTAAGTCTTCTTTGGAGGCAGGACTAGTTGATAAGATTGTTTATTGGGACGAAGTAGAATCTACTCTAAGAAGAGAACTTGAGATCAAAGCGGATAAAAAGATAAAATTAAAATCTCTTTCAGATTATAATGCTGCAGTTACTTTACCGAAAGGATCAAAGGCAAAAGAGAAAATAGCAATTGTATATGCTGAAGGGACAATTTCCTACGGTACGGATACAAAGGGATCTATAAGTGAAGCTAAGTACCTTAAAATATTAGAGAAGATAAAAAATGATGATGATATCAAAGCCATGGTGCTAAGAGTAAACAGTGGCGGAGGAAGTAGTATTACATCTGATATCATATGGAGGGCGATAGAAAATATAAAAGCAGCCGGTAAACCTGTAGTAGCATCTTTTGGTGATTACGCGGCATCAGGAGGGTACTATATTGCAGCTGGAGCTGACACCATTGTTTCTGCACCTAATTGCCTTACTGGTTCTATCGGTGTGTTTATGATGTTTCCTAATCTGACAGAACTCATGAATGATAAGCTTGGAATTAATTTTGATGAAGTGAAAACGCATCCTATGGCAGTCGGGTTATCTACGACTAAAGATCTTAATGATTTTGAAAAAGAATTACTTCAGAAAGGCACAGACGATATTTATGAGCAATTTCTAAGTAGAGTGGGGCAAGGAAGAGGAATGACTAGAGACGAAGTGCATGAGGTAGCACAAGGAAGAGTTTGGACAGGAACTAAAGCGTTAGATCTAGGTCTTGTAGATGTTATTGGTGGTATTGATGATGCTATTAAACTAGCAGGTGAAATGGCGGGTATCGAAGATTTCAAAACCAAAGAATACCCAACGATAAAAGAGACATTCCTAGATCAAGTTGTTAAAGGAATCTCAGAAACGAATAATGTACAAGCTTCGTTAGGAATTAACATTGATAAATCTGATTTAGAGATGGTAAGACAATATAGAGAAGTGAAAAACTTGATATTGGATAGAACACCTCAAGCAAGACTTCCATTTATACTAAAGGTAGACTAAACATTGTTGGATCAAGAAAGATACAAGTGGATTGAGAGAATAGTATTATTTATTTCTGTTGTTCTTTGTTTGATCTTATTTGTTCAGGATCGATCATTATTACTCGATAGTCTAAATGTTGCTAGAAACATTGGAGAACGTTCTTTTGTAGAGCTTATCAATCCTCTTAATTATGAGCAAAGTGCACCTTTGTTATTCTTATGGGGAAGTAAGTTTTTTACGTTAGTAATTGGTATCTCTCATTATTCTCTTCGATTATTGCCACTCTTAGCAGGAATCGCATCGTTGTTTTTATTTGCTGACATTTCTAAGAAAGTCCTTAAGTCTCCTTTTCATATAATGGCATTATTCTGGTTTGGAACCCATCAATTAGTCGCACGTTATGCTACTGAATATAAGCAGTACATGATCGATGTTTTTGCCACATTGTTGATTATATGGTTTGTAATTAAAGTTGGAAAAATCAATAAAAAAAATTGGTGGAAACTAGCACTTGGCGGAGCATTAGTTATTTGGCTCAGTATGCCTTCTATTTTTGTTTTGATTTCAGCTTTGGTATATTTTGCGATAAGTCACCTTAAGAAAAGGAGCTCAATTGTGCCATTATTATGGGTGATAGGCTTTGTAGGGCTTAGCTTTATAGCAAACTATGTGATCATGTTAAGATCGACTATAGGAAGTAGTCATATGCAAGACTTCCATAATAGTTTTTTTCTCGAAGGAAAGTTCTATGACCTAGACTCATTATTCCATGATTTTGGTTTGATTGTAGGACAAGCTAGAATGTTAGTTGGTAAATCTGGTTTAGCTATTGCTGCTGTCTTATTATCTATAGTAACATCGATTTTCATATCTATAAAACAAAAGAGATATGAAATAATACTTTTAGTATTACCAATAGTTGGTGCCTTTGGTGCATCTTTATTTGGTAAGTATTCTATCCTCGAACGGTTGATGTTGTTCTCCCTGCCTATATCTATCCTTTTGGTTATGATGGGAGTCGAATATTATTATCAAAATGCATTGCCAAAGAAAGCTAACTTTTCTAAAGTGATTTTTGGAGTTATTCTTTTAGGCCTAACTGTAGGGTTTTATGAAAAACAATCATTCAAATACATATTTGATTCATTCGAACATGAGGATAATAGATCAGCTTTACTGTATATATCTAATCATGCTGAACATGAAAGAGATATAATTTGCTCGCAACATGCAGTGCCAGCATACGAATATTATACCATTTACGATGAGAATTACAAGAACTTGAAAGTTGGTTCAATGTTACCATCTGAATACAATACTGATATTAAATCTAAAGCTTTAAGTAGGTTGATCCAAGAAGAAAAAGTTTGGATTTTAGCCAATCACTATCATGAAAATGAGATTGATAGTTTAATCTCAAATTTAAATGAAGTAGCTATAATAGAAAATAGCTACAGAGCAAAAAGCTCTGCAGCTATAATTATTTCTAAAAAGGGTTCATCCAACAAATAGAAGAGTGGTTTGAGTGTTTAAATTTGAGAAAGAAAACTACACACGTATTCTGTGGGCACACTACATTTGGTCACAATATTATAATACCCTACCGGAACAACATAATAAATCGGTTTTTGGAAGGCCTCTCATTACAATTATTCTTTTTTGGCGGACACGTATATAGTTTTCAAAACGGATCTCAAAATTGAAAAACTCTTTAGTTCCTCATAACTTATTGTTGTTGGCACAAATATAGCATAAAACATATTACTTAAAAGCGCAATATGTTATTTCTTCATATTTTTATTTTCTGATATGATAACTTACTTTAAGTAATGTAATATAAAACGTTGAAATATAGATGTGTATGATGATTTTGTGTTTCCCAATGTCGAGGAAAATATTTTTAATGAAAATGGGTACTTATGTTAAAAATTGGAATTTTATGGTTATTTATACAATTTAGATGCAAAATGCTATAATAAAATCCGCCCCAGAGATATACATCTCCGAGGCTTCACATTGAAAGTTATTAAAAATCGCCTAATCTTAGTTTTTGTCTAAAGTGCACACAAGTAATTAAGTGTCTTGACAGTTATTTTTATATCTCCATTTTTTAATTTCCTGATCCAAATTGGATTATCAATATCAATCACTATCTTATAAAGCTCATCATTATTATCTTCGATGAATGTTGACATGTCTTTGAATGTACTGATTGCCTGTTTGCCATCTAACATACTTAATAGCAAGTGATACGCATCCATTACTCTAATATCCTTAAGATATAGCTCAACCTTATATTCATCATTTTTGTGAGTTTGGATCATTTTATCTCCTGCCTCGAAGTAAGAAGTGATTTTTCTTAATGTGCCTGCATTCAACGTATCTGTATGGTCTAGTCCAAGATTTACTCCAGTCCATGACTCCAAAGGGTAGATCAAATCCATATCTAATTGACATTTTTCGAAATCATATAAAGGTAGCGGTAGGTCAGAAAGGTAACCATCAAACATATATCCTGTCACTCCTTCATGTTCTACATATACCCAATTGCCTTCTACCCATTCTATTTTTTCGTAAGTGTCTATACTATCAGGTTGAGTAAGGACTAGTACGCTGAAACCAAAATCAAGCACACCAAGTGATTCTGATTGAGAATTTGGTTCGGCTCTTAGTGTAAGTCCAGAGTTAGCCATAACGAATAGTTGGGCTCCTTCTGTGAATAGTGGTTGTCCTGATCCCCACATTTGTGTGTAGAATAGAAGCATTAAAATTGCTGCGATAGCTTTCTTAGTGATTTTTGCTACTGTCTTTTGTCTTTGCATTTTTACTTGATAAGTCATAATTCTGGGTTTTATAATTTGAAATAATGTATTTGTAATTGATCCATCTATATGATTGACTATTTGTGTTTATTTATAATTCGGTAATTGAACAATGTCAATGGTGTTTCCTAAATTAGATACCATTGCGATATCCGTTTTTACGAATTTAGGTTTCTTTTTTCTTTCTGGAAACTGAGATAAGCACATGCTCAAAAGACAAAATACTCCGATTGCATATACAAATCTATTGTCCGTTTTTCTGTTGAAGTCTTCTAGTATCGTTTTCATAATTTCTTAATTGTTATGATACAAATATGAAGGAGTTTCACAGGAGGTGGAGTAGCATTCTATTATTCGTTGAGGTTTATCTATTATTTGATATGTGACATGATTACTCCACAGTTGACTTCTACTATTGATAGAATCCGGAGAGCAATAGGTTTGCTTCCTTGCTAATGCAATTAACGGAGCAAACGGATTATTAATTGAAAATAAACCATTGATTACAACGAATAAAATTGGGGGTTTTACATTACAAATAATGGGTTTTATTAACCCACGAATAAATTTATCAATACGATCAAAGCCAAAATCGCAAATATCCCAGAAAGTATAAGGTTGATATTCTTTGTGACATACTCTGATTTCCTTGCTATCGTCTCTGCAGCGATCGAATATATTGCAAACATAGCTATGCCACCTAAGAATACTCCTATTGCCATATAATACACATAGGGGGCAGTAGCAGAGATATATGATTGTGTGTCAAGTAACAATGCAACTGTAAAGTAATAAGGAAGACCTAGCATATTGATAGATGACATAATGAGCCCTTCGAAATATGCTGGCATGTTTCCTTTTCTATCCTTTGTGGCAATAACTTTTTTTGATTTTTCATAGAAAAAGAACGCCAAAGTGATTAAGATTGCAACACCTATGCGTTTGAGCCACAGTATGATATCTGGATTTGCATCTAAGTATCTAAGAAAAGTAAATGCTAGTAATCCATGAATAGCATTTATAGTAGCAGCACCAGCACCAAATAAAATTCCTTGTCCTCGGCCTTGCTCTATTGAGGTACGTACAGTTGTCATATTCAACATGGCCGGCGTGATGAATCCGACAAAAGCTAATATGAAGCCTATTCCTAGGTGAGTAACTTCCATTTCATTACAAGTAATATGTTTTTAAACGCTCAAATTTACTTGAAAAGAATGAATCGGAGTTAGCTAATCTAAAAAACCATATATTTACATTTTCCATAATACGTAATAATAATTTGAATCCACATCTCGATCCATCAGAATCTCAATTTACTAGCGATGATAAGCAAGTAGATAAGGCATTACGCCCCAAATCATTAGGTGATTTTAGTGGGCAACCTAAGATTGTAGCGAACCTAAAAGTATTTATCCAAGCTGCAAAACAACGTGAAGAAGCACTTGATCATGTATTGTTGCATGGTCCTCCAGGATTGGGTAAGACTACTTTATCTTATATTGTAGCGAGTGAAATGGAATCTGATATTAAAATGACATCTGGTCCTGTCTTAGAAAAGCCAGGTGACCTAGCGGGTCTATTGACTAACCTTGATGAAGGTGATGTTTTGTTTATTGATGAGATTCATAGATTAAATAATGTAGTTGAAGAGTATCTCTACAGTGCTATGGAAGACTATAGAATAGACATCATGATCGATAGTGGTCCGAATGCAAGGAGTATTCAGCTGACTTTGAATCCATTTACGCTAGTGGGCGCCACCACTCGTATGGGACTCTTGACAGCGCCAATGCGTGCAAGATTTGGAATCACTTGTCTTCTGGATTACTATGATGTGAAAACACTGGAGAATATTATATTCCGTAGTGCAGAAATATTAGAAGTGCCTATTGATGCTGAGGGCGCGAATGAAATAGCAAGAAGAAGTAGAGGTACGCCAAGAATAGCGAATGCCTTACTAAGAAGAATCAGGGACTTTGCGCAAATCAAGGGAAATGGGTCAATAGATAAGAAGATAGCTAGATACGGTCTAGAAGCATTAAATGTGGATGATGGAGGACTCGATGAAATGGATAATAAGATATTGAATACTATCATAACAAAATTCAAAGGTGGACCAGTTGGAATTAGTACGATAGCAACTGCTGTAGGAGAAGAATCTGGGACTATCGAAGAAGTTCATGAACCGTTCCTTATCATGGAAGGTTATATACAACGAACTCCACGTGGTAGAGAAGTTACAGCAAAAGCATATAAGCATATAGGAATTGTACCACCTACTCAAACAGGTAGCTTGTTTTAAGGTAGTATTTAAATAATTTTTAAAACAGAAAAATTAATATTATGGCAGAAGAAAATAAAAAGAAGCAAGGCAAACAAATGAATATTGAATTGTCAGAAGAAGTTGCAGAAGGTATCTATTCTAACTTAGCTATCATTGCACATTCACAATCTGAATTTGTAGTTGATTTTGTAAAAATACTTCCAAACGTCCCAAAAGCAAAAGTGAAATCAAGAATAATCCTTACACCTCAGCATGCTAAGAGATTACTTAAAGCACTAGTAGATAATGTAAAGAAATATGAAGCTCAGCATGGACCAATTAGTGAGCCAGAGCAGAATAGTAATTCTTTTCCACCAATGAACTTCACACCAACGGCACAAGCATAAGGGCTGAGAGGTTGTTGATTGAATAGGTTATGAATTTTGAACTCACAACTTCATTTTTATATTCTAATTCAATCAACAATCTCACTGTCTCTTATACACATCTGACGCTGCCGACGAAGAGGATAG
>OJIO01000507.1_pt1 | contig 24686 bp, 22 predicted proteins | sample 1595621 | NCBI WGS metagenome assembly OJIO01 (sample SAMN05416776, study PRJEB24817) | seawater metagenome | isolation source: Sea water | place: Canada:Atlantic | collected 2013-07 | reverse complement strand
GCGCCATCTCTCAACTCTCTGTTTTTAAAGGAACTACTTACGTATTTGATCGTGCTTATAACGGTGGGGCGTGGCTCGAAAAACTCGTGAATGAGGGCTGTCTGTTTGTGGGCAGGATGAAGAAAAATATGAATTACAAGGTCACAAAGCCTCTGCCGCCAACAGGCTTGGGTGTGGTGAGGGATGAAAAAATCGAGGTATGTTACAAGACCCTTTCAACAGACTTGCGCGCTTGCCGGAGCGCTGTGATCTTGCCCCGCGTTGATGAACACCGGTTGACACAACGAAAAGCCGTCAATACCAGCCTGCAAAAACCGGGAAAAGACAAAGCAATACTCGCTGGAGTTCAGACAATCTGCGGTTGAAATGAGCCGGGAAGAGAGCGTTCTGGCACGGCAATTTGCTGCACGTTTGTTCCGCACTCTCCGGAAGTTAAGCCATTCATACTGTCACGATGGCGAAAGGAATACCGGGAAGGTCTGTTGAAGCCTTCTCGACCACCAGCGATATCAGTGCACCCGAACGAGATAAAAGCCAGGCACCGGTATCAGGCAAGTCACAGGAATCCGGCAAGCTACGCAAGCTCAAGCGCGAAAATCAGCGCCTGAAGAAAGAGCTGAACCTGGTCAAAATCCCCTGAAGGGCACTTCGAGTGGCAACGATTGTTCGAGGACAAGGGCAGAACGATACCGCTTCATAGACTGTGCTGCATGCGCTCGTTTCACCCTCCGGCTGACCCAAAGCGATGACACATCGTCGTATGTATTCTGCCGACAGGCGCAACGTATACGGGGCTGGTAGCAATACCATTGGCCGGTGCCGCGAATGGCATTGCGGTCCGGGTTAGCGCCCGGATTTGATGTCAGACCAGCTACGGTTGCGCATGCGGGCAACCTTGGGATCTTCTTCGTTGCTGACGAACAGTTTGGCTCGCACGTCTGCGGTTCATCGTCATACCGGACATCCATGATTGCCAGAACGCTGCGCGATCAGGGAAGATGCACAGTGAAAGCCGATCCGGGTGCAAGCCCGCACCGTACAAGTAGGTAACAAGCACATGAACACTCCAACACCGCTCAGTAATCCCCTCGGATTCCAGCCACTGCCAGTCCTGCGCCTCTACTTCGAAGCCAGCCCCCGGCAGTCCCTGCAACTGCCCGCATACGCTGGCTCAATGTTACGCGGTGCCTTTGGCCACTCCTTTCGCAAACTGTCCTGTATGACCCGCCAGCCAACCTGTAACCAATGCCCACTGCTGGCTACCTGTCCCTACAGCCAGATATTTGAAACACCGGCCATCCCCGCCAATACCTCACAAGTGCACACACCGCGACCCTATGCAATAGAACCTCCAAACAACAGACACCGCCAGCAACCGGCGGGTAGTACGTTCCAGTTTGCCATGGTGTTGATTGGCAAAGCCATTCACCAATTACCCCTGATCATTCTGGCCTGGGAACAGGCCCTTAAGGACGGTCTGGGCAAACACAAGCAAGCATGTGACCTGCTATGCGTTCATATGGGAAACCCGCAAGCCCCTGTCTACCGCCCCGGATATCCCCTGCAACCCATCCCCGATATCCATCATCCATCCCTCAACTGGCACAACCGTCGGCAGATTGTGCTGCGCATACACACACCGCTGCGCCTGCAACAAAACGGACGCCTTGTGGGCACCCGCGAACTCAACGCCCGTAATTTGCTGGTCACCCTCGCCCGCCGCCAACAACGGCTCAGTGCCGCTTATCAACCCGACAGCAGCGGTCCTGACTTCCGGGCGCTCACACAGGCTGCCAGCCAGATACAACTGGAACAACGTCTTCACTGGTTTGACTGGGAACGCTACTCCAACCGTCAGCAACAAAGCATGACATTGGGAGGTCTGATCGGAGAACTGCAACTCACAGGTGAACTGGAGCCCTTTGCCCCCCTGTTGGAGCAAGGACAATGGCTGCACGTGGGCAAGGAAACCACTTTCGGCCTGGGCCATTACCAACTGCAAACGCACTGGAGTAGCCCCACCATACACAATACTGAGCCGGGTTTATCCAGCATCAATCGTCTGGAAGCTGAATCCTGACGGCAGGAGCGACCACCGCGAAGCCGTTGGCCAGACTGTTGGATTTAATGGAAGTTAAAGGGCAAGCATTGTTCCAGAAGCTCCAACAGCTGGCCTTGCGTCTGGTCGCGGCCAGAGAGCAGGGTTTGCAGCGCAGTATGATTGGCCAAAGGTAATCGCTGCTGCAGATCCTGAAGGGTCTGTGCTGTCGGAGTTGCCATGTTCAATCCCAGAGCAATGGCCAGTGCTTGCAGCACAACGGCCATCCAGTGGAGTGTTGCACCACCGGATTGCTGGCATTGGTCAACAGCGTTCTGCAGTAATGCCAGTGCTTTGTCACTACGCCCCTCTTCCAGCAGCAACCAGCCACGATAGGCTTGAATCAAAGGCCATGGGTGATCGTCTCCGGTTTGCCACTGCGGGATCGCTGCCAGATATTGCTGGCGTTCCTCTGCGAAGACCTCAGGTTTTTCAAGCAACGAACGTACCGTCAGCTGGTGGCTGAAGCGCAGTGTCTGGCCAGAGGCAGCCAGCCGCCCCAGCAGCGGGGTTTTACCGGTTTTGATCTGTTTTTCAAGATGTGCAAGCAGCCCATCGCGGTATTGGTTCGCCCCCACAGCAGGGTTACGGATACGGGTGGACAACTGATAGACACAACTCTGGTCAATATCGCGAGCCACCAGGGTAACATCCGACAGTTTTGAAAACTGCAGGCGAGCCGTCAGAAAACAGGCTTCAGCTTCTATGTAACGCCCCTGAAACGCCAGCAACTGCCCCTGGGTACTGTGCAATTTCGCATGATTCAGCAACCCAACGGTGGCCACCGGCAAACCCAGCCATTCATCAATCACAGGCTCACAGCAGCGGAAATCGAACGCATTGGTCGCGGCCACCGCAATACGCAGAATCATTTCACAGGCTTCAGGTGCCATTTCATCGCGCAGCTCCCGCGCCAGCTGCATGGCCTCTGCCACTTTCCCGAGGTTGCAATGCCCCTGATGGTTGTCATAGGCAAGGCGTGCCGCCAACAACCGCAGCTGCAAATTGCCAGGCAACGAAGCCGAAGCTGGTTTAAATCGATCCAGCCAATCCAGCGCTCGCCCAAGCCCCGCCAAACGGAAATCCTTATTGCGCAGCCGCTGCTGCACTTCTGTCAGATACATCTGCCACAGATTCTGATCGGCCTGTACGCCCTGCCCCAGCTGTTCCATACACCCCGACACCAGACTATTGGCAGATTCCAGATAATCACCGCCTTCCTGCTGCAGCTGATACCAGTCGGAAGGCCGCAAACGAGCGTGCGACTCCAGCGCAAACAGCAACCGCTCATACACCGCATCATCCGATGGCCGAATCAGGCAGTAACCGGGCAACTTGCACAGATTCAACAGCTTGCGCTTGTCGGCCATATTACTGCCCCAGCAATTGGCGAGCGTATCGACATAACCATTGGCGGCATGACCCTCCTTGCCCATAATCGCCATCGACAGCTGCATGGACTGATAACGCCCGGCATTCAGCCGCATCAGGTCAGCCGTGATCGACTCCGCCATCGGGCCAAGATTAATGTCCGACGTGTAATCCGACCGGTTTTCAATCATCACGCGCACCTTAAGCGGCTGCTGACTGTCGATTGGTAACAACAGCAACACCCAGCGCACCAGCTGCTCGACCTTTTCGAACCAGCTGTAACGTCCGGTCAGACTGTCCTTGCTGGTAAAACCCAGTATGCCGACCGGTGCTTTCATCAAATCCGCCAGCACCCGCTCGATCACATCGGTCGCCTCTTTCACCGCATGAAACCCCGGCTTCAGCGGCGGTAACTGGCAGGACTGAGGCAACAGCAACGCCACCATGCGACCAATATCCTTGTCGGCATCGCCTAACTGGTCCACCTCAGCACCAAAATGCGTGCCGCTTTCATCAATCAACACCGTCCACTGCGGCGATGGCGACAGATTCTGCACCGCTTTCGGATGTTGGCCATTCACCAGCAACAGCGGCGGCATCGAAGGCACAAAACCCTTGTTGGCCTTATGCTTTTGATAATTGCCAGACCGGTACTCCAGCGTCTTTTTCAACTCAATATCCAGACTCTTGCCAATCCTGGCAGAAGTATTGGACTTAACCTTGTCCAGCCAGGCCCTGGCGCTCTCTTTGCCTTCGGTGGCGAGTTTTTGCTTAAGGGTTTCGATCAGCCGACAAGCCTCATCGCCCTGACTGGCGGCCTTCCGCAAATCCTCCTCCAATGACTGCAACTCGGGATGCTGCTGCAACAACACACCAAAAGCCCCTTCAAGCCTGGCAATTTCGACCCGCTGCTTGTCCTTACCCCAGGAATGCAGCCTGAAACATTGATCAATATGGTCTTTAGCCTGCTTTCTGGCTGCAGCCAGAGACCGGCTGTATTCAGGATCAACAACAACGCTTGCCTCTTCGGGCCCTGCAGCCATCACAGAATCCTGACGGCCAACCCGATCAACAGGCACCGCAGCCGGCTTATCAATCGTCGGCGTATTAACCGAAACAGCGGCAACAGTCTGCCACTGCCGATCACCAAGATAACGGTATACAGATGCCTGCGGCCAACATCCGGCAGCAGTTGCCTGCAGATCACTGGCTGTATTTTTGCCTGCCAGCACCGCCGTAACACTCGACACTGCCTGCGCAAGCGCCTGTAACTGCACAGCCGTGGTGGTTTTCAGCAAAGCCAGATGGTGCAAACCCTCCAGCCCCTTCGGAATTTCAGACGGCGCGCCGGGCAAAGAAACATAAAACATGACCAACTCCTTTTTCAGTCAGACAATCAGAACAGCCTGGATCAACAGGCAAAAAAAGAATGGTTAACACAGGTGTGGTGACTGGCCTGGCACAGTATCGGCGCGGATTTCCGTCAGAGTCGGATGCAACGCCGCCAGCTGCGCGGCATCCAGCTCCACACCGCGCAACTCCGCTGGCAGATCAATCTGCAAATGAAAGTAGCGCGCACCTCGAGCATTCAGTTCGGCGACAAGATGAATGGTGAGATTGCCGTAAACACAATCACCCGGTTGCAGGATGTCAGTGTCGAGATGAGCCAGCTGCAGATCGACCTGCGCCAACTGCGAACGCAGCCACTGGATGCTGGCTGGATGGCGGGAAACAATGATGGAACGAGGCATTAAAAATCTTCCTTGAATAGACATGGATTCAGTCTTCGTATTGCTCGACAAACACCTGCTCTGGAAGCAAGTGAATACCGTAATATTTGGTACCACCCTTTTCGTCCAGATCACCTGTCCATTTTTTATCCTTGTTGAATTCAGGCACAGGTAATACATATCGCAGCAAATTGGCAGGTACTTCTTTTTTCATTTGTTCAGTTATCGCAGATACAAGCTCATTCAATTTGCGCCCTTTGATTCCCTTGCTCGCAATAGATTTGATCGAACGCCCAAGGTTTGGAAATTCATCCGTCACATGATCAAGATCCTGAATAGCTTCCAGGATTTCAGCAGAAACCATACCCCTGGTATCCATATGAACAATGCAGGCCAGTTTGGTCGCAAAATATCCCAGCAAGCGATGCTCACTGGCCTTAAACGGTTTGCTGGTAAACACCTCGCCATCTTTATCTCCGGCTTCTTCAGCAAATACCGCATAAAATGCAGCAAACACAGGACTGCTTAACGTCACCGACACAACCTCGGTATCGGTATCGGTATCACAGATACTGACCACACGACTCCGGGGGTACACTTTTAACCGGATGCGCTCAGGCTGATCACCAAGGTTAATCAGATCCACCAATTTACGATAATTAAGCCCACTCCCTGCAGAAGCCTTGTCAGTCAGCACCGTCGGCAGATTATGGCGCATCCGGATAAACGGAATATCCGCCAGAGTCACTCGGGCATCACGGGTATCCAGTACCGTCCGGCCAGTTTCCAGACGATGCGGCAACTGCCCCGGAAAATAAAAACCACGGGCAAACTCAAACCCGTCGCTGATCAGCACATGCGACATGCGGTCGAAATGGCGACCAAACAGACTCATGGCATAACCCAGGTAAAACGTCATGGTTTTACGGCCACCGGCAATCGACGCATGAATGCGCAGACTGTCGTCACTGGTGAAGTCCCTGACTGTTTTGGTAATAAAGTTGGCCAGCGCCTCGTGGTCATCTTCGCTGCGAGCGTCTTCCACCGCCGCTCCGTCTGCACCGGGCACGACCAGAATATGCGCGTCATCCATTGTAATCACCGGCTGACCTACCGCCTCGCAGACCTGACGCAACCAGTCACCGCTAACCAGACGACTGACTATCTCGCCCTTGCCTTTGCTGGTGGTGACAATACGAATCTCATCTGGCCAGTGAGCATTTTTATCCCCACGCTCAATACGCTTGGCAATGCCATACAGGGTTTCGGTCACCACCGCAGGCGACATACCGGTAACCGACAACAGCAGATTTTTGGTGGTAACAGATGCAGTCATTCATTCCGTCCTTAAAAGAAAACTTGATCAATCAGATGCAGCCATCATGGCTGTTTATTGGTTAACAATCGGGGCTGCCAAACCTGGCAGCAAAAAACAATGAACCAGCGATGCAGCCCGACATTCGGGAGCATGGCTCCCTCCTACAGCAAGCCCAGCGCCTTCTGCAAGGTTTCGCGACTGTCGCACAAATGCGTGCCATTTATTGCCAGTTTGGCCTTAAAGGCATCCCAACGCTCACGCTGCTCCAGATTGCGGCGAAAATGCGGCCCCACCATTAATACCTTGGTGGTTTTTCCAAAGCGGTCGCCCATGCTTTCCAACTGCTGTTCGATGGACTTTTCCTGAGTTTCCGGCGGCAAATCGGTCTTCATCTCGATCAGAAAACTGCGGCCCTTGCGATGCACAAACAGATCGGCTTCACGATTACCGTCCGAGCTGCTGCCATCTTGTGGATTCACAACAACACCGCGAGCCATCTCAGTTGTAAGAACCCCCGCTTCCAGCAGCCAGTGGTGAGTCAGTTGTTCCAGCCAGTCGCCAGCAATCCATTTCTGAACAGCTTTGTACTGTTTCTGCGGTTTATTACCTGGCACCACCAACTGCTCGCCATCGAAAGCAAAGCTGCCATCGTGTAACGCCGAAAAACGTTCGATCCAACCCAGCGCTGGCGGAGTTTGCAGCTTTGCCGGCACATCCAGCAACAACCGTTTTTGGTTATACTCGGGATTGCCCCGCCCTTGCGACCAGATTTCAGCCAGCCAGCCAAACAGGGCTTCGATACCCGGCTCCTGCTGCTGCAGCCCATCCCAGATTTGCTGCGCCAGAGTGCTGTGCCGCTCTGCATTGTGCAGACCAATGTTCATCTGCTCGACCTTGTCTGCGTATAAACGGGCCACTTCCAGCGGTGCGGCGGCAATCACCTTATAAGGCTCGCCACGCGATACCCATTCATTGTTAAGCAGCGCCAGTCGTTGCAGTTCATTAACACTGAATCCCTTGTAATGAACCTCATCCCAGGGCATACGGGTCAGCAACGACATACCAATCGCCTTGGTGCCACCGGTAGCGTTAAACACCAGCGGCAAAGCAGGTTCACCTGAATGATTTTGTTGATAGTCAGCACGAATGGCATCAATACAGGGGCGCAGTGCAGAAGCAATCCAGCCTTGCAGTTTCAGAATATCCTCACCACCGAACTGGCGGTCAAACATCTGATCCGGGCGATGGATCTGCATATCAGGCAACCTGACTTGCAAGACGTTCTGCAAACGCTCGCAGGACTTGGCCAGCTTGCTGAAACTGCTCACCACCAGCACCAGGTGCTGCGGCCTGAGCGTCAGACAGGCTTCCAGCTCCGCCAGATTAAATTCAGACACCACACAGACGTAGATAAAAGACTGGGTACTCATAGCGTCCTGCAACTCTCCTGAAGGTGAAAACTCAAGCATCAAGTGGCCTCCCATTCCCGGAACACCAATCGGCACATCCTTATGGATCATTGCGTTCATTATCCTTGCAAACTCCAAACAAAAACCACCGCTAATCAACGACTTAAAACAGCTGCATCAAGCTTCCGAATCAGGCACGGGGGCCAATACTGCGGACATGGGCATGTACCTGCAGCCATGAAGCCCCCCACCAAGCACACCCAACCACACCTACCCGACCGCCACATTTACCCCGCCAGCCGCTGCAATTCCTTTGCAAAGTTCCGCGAGGCACGATGATCACCGGGTGAACAAGGCACGGTAATGTAACGCTGGTTATCCGGCCGATGCAGCTTGCCGTGTTTGCCGCCCTTCTCCCAAAACCAGCCTTCACGGATTTTCTGGCGCACCAGCCGGTTTATGTCCTTGTCGCTGCTGTAATGGTTCATCGTCAACACCCTCCAGAATCCCGCGCCCAGGCGCCTCATCAGTTGATTTCTGCCCGGCGTGCACCAAGCATTCAGGGGATCAGCCCCGAAGTAAAACCAGTCTATCGACCACCACACACCCGGTATGGGGTGCCAAACCTGGCAGCTCACAGCACAAGGATCAAACCGCCCAGTGCGGGCACACCGGTTCAAAACACTCAACCCGCATCTCCAGCAACTGCGGATCGAGCCAGTTCAGGGTTTCCTGGGTCTGTGGCAAGCCCTCAAACGGCACCGGCACCTGCACATGGAAATAACGCACAGCCATCCGATTCAGCGCCGCGATCTGCTCCACCGCCAACTGCCCGTAAACACAATCACCCGCCTCCAGCCAGCTCATATCCAGACCAAACTGGATCTCGTCCACCTGCTCCAGATTCAGCATCAACCAGTGCACACACGCCGCGTGTGGAGAAACAATTACCGCCCGACTCATACTCACCCCCCCAATTCACACGCGGAATCATCAAAACCGACTAATTACTGCGGGCATCCTTGCCCCCTCAGATCCCTGCCCTCTGGCAGTCCTGCCCCCCGGAGACAGGTTTCCGGCGACCATGACCGACACATCGAATCGAACCATTCAAGCGAACCAACGCGACAGCTGCTGTCGCGCGCGCTCCACATGTTCTGCTTTCTGGTACGCCACCGCAGCGGCCAGTGCTGCCGCCATCACCGTCAGATCGTCACTGAACCCGATTCCAACCAGCACATCCGGAATGACATCCAGCGGCGAAATAAAATAAGCCAGTGCCGCAAACAGAGCCCCCCGAGCCCAAACCGGCGTATCGCTATCTGACGCCACGTAATAGAGCGTCAGCGCCTTCTCGATCACCTCACCCCCGGCTTTGGCAGCGTATTGGCCAATTTTTTTCCAAAAGCCCTTTTCATCAAAATTCTCATCCGACATAGCGCCCCGACTCCTCGTCATCACTCGTTAAACTCACCCAAAAAATCTCACCAGCACCCATCCGGCATTTAAAGCATGACCGAACCGCCCCCAAACGCATCGCGAAAAGCTTTCAGCCGCCCGGCCGTCAGTCATCCCACAGGCTCCAGACCAGAACACCAAGACCTGCAACCATTGCAATCTGTGCCACCAAAGAGCTGGCCGCTTTCCCTGTCGACCAGACATTGCCCCCTTCCTGGCCAATCTAGAACCAGCGCTTCAGCGTCTCACTCACCCACTGCCGATGGGCGTCGGTGATGTAGCCATTCGCCAATGTCAGCGCTGCTGCCATCACTGCCATGTCATCGCTCAACCCCAGCAAGGGCGTCAGATCCGGCACCAGATCCAGAGGCGAAATGAAATAGGCCAGTGCGCTGTACAACGCCGTGCGGATCCACAGTGGCGTTGCCGGATCAGTGGCCACCGCGTACAGCAGTAAGGCCCGCTCGATGACTGCCCGCCCGGCCTTTTTGGCGAAGGTTTTCACCTTTTCCCAGAAGCCGGATTCGGTGAATTCTTCACTGCCATCGCGACGCATCATGTCGTTGCCACTCATAACCACTCTCCTGTGTATTCCCTATAAACCTGTTCAAAACCAGCGCGAGCCCAACCACCGGGTCGTCATCAATCCCACAACCAGGACACCAGCTTGCTCACCGCATAACCGGCAAGCGCACCACCCACGACCACAACCCCGACCGGATTCACCACCGCAGAGGCCGCAGCGCCTGCCCCCAGCGCAGACCCCAAACTACCCGTCAACACTGACGCCCCTGCCGAACGCGCCAGCTGGCCACCCACCACAACCGCCGCTTCACGAGCCGCCAGACTACGGGCTGCCTGAGTAACTCCCAGAACTGCCGCCGTCGTTGCCAGTTTTACCTGGGTGCTGCTGGACTCACCCTCGATGCACCAGTTCACAAAATGCTCACAGTTGTTAAACACCAGTGAATAGTCATCCTCACCCAAGCGTTCGCGGGCACGGGCTACCGACTCGGCAGCGTTGTAGCGAGGCTGATGATGAGCAACCACCCACACCGGTGAACCTGCGGAAAAAGTAGAAAGACGAACCCGACGCACTTTATTCGGCGCGTCATCCTCACCGTGGTCAGAACCACCATAATGAATCACCTGATCACAGCCGACATACAGGCCGTGGTGCAGATAACCCATGCGGGCAACGCGGATATGAGAACCAACAGAAAGACCGGACATACACACCTCGTGAACAAGATTCGATGAGGTGAAGTATCGGGAAATCGGAATTTTTCCTCTACGCCAGCCAAGCACGGCAGGTATTGACACAGAGAGATAAACATGAGTTGAGACTGAAAACCAAAACGGAGCCAGACATGGCCCGATTAGAAAGGCATAGCGCTTATATAAAAGAAGGCATGGAGTACGACAGAAAACGCCATTCCGTTGGGACGGAATGGCGTTTCGCAATACCAGCCAGCAGACAGCGAGTCAGTCAGGCATCACTGATTCAAACGCTGCCACAGAGAAGGCTTACCCTTTTTCTTTTCACTTTTCGATGGTTTCATCCAGTCCTTATCGCGATAAAACTTCAACACCTCTTCCGCCAGCTCTAATAGCGAAGCCTTGTCATCGGCAGACCAGTCGGCAAATCCCACATCAGACAAAGTATTCAGCTTGGGAAGCGCCCTGGAAGCGTCCACACCTTTAGACCCCACGGCTTTGTCCGCCTCAAACAACTGGCGAATCTCTTTGACCTTCAGGGCCTGTTCCGTCAGCAGCGCATTGGCGGCGTCTTCAGCAGCTTTTTCCTGCTCGGCTGCTACCTGATTTTCAACCGCCTTCAGCGCAGCGTCGTTGCGGGTCATGTGGCCATAACCCACGGCGGTTTTGCTGCCCACACCCAGCCAGGCGAGTGCGCCTTCAAGAGCCTCAACGGCCGCAGCCAGATCCGGATTACAGCCCGGACGAGCAGCAAGCGAGAACAGGAAGCTGGCCTTGCGAGTCACCAGGAATGGCACAGGCACCGGGGCGTGCCAGTCGCCGGGCATGACGTTAGCATCTAAGGTATTGGCACTGTCACCGCCTTTTTCGTACCACTTGCCCATATGCGGGGTCATGATATCGACCGCCAGCTCCGGCACCTCGGTCGGGATGGCATCAAAAAAGATCAGCTCACCGGCCTGGTTATCTTCAGGCTTTCCGTCTTTTTTAACCGGGCTGCCAAACCAGCGCTGGCAGTCTTGCTGGCTTTGCCCGACAACGGCTTCCATCCAGGCCCGCACCAAACCCTTCACGGTTGATCCGGGAATATAAGGTGTGCCTAACGAGTGATGCCAGGTGAAGCCGTTTTCGACCGGGTGTTCATTACCGGTGCCAGTGACAAAATGCCAATCACAATCAAAACAGGCGGAGGTGCCTTGCAGAGCAGACGTCAATGCGACCTGCCGTTTAACGGCCTCTTTGATGGCATTGGCATCACCGCATTTGCCGCCGACCTCAACCATGCGCTCCTTCAGGAACTTGCCTTTTTCCGTTGCTGGCACATCGGAGTAGTCAGCGGTGTAACCGTTGAAAAACCGGCTAAACAGCAAGCCATAGTTGGCCACCCGACTTTTGCCGCTGGGGATAAACTCCAGCACGGCCGTTGGTAACGGATAACTCATGCGTGATCCGCCTCCCCCGCAATCAGGGCACGGGCAAACTGTTTGAGCCATACCAGATAGGCAAAGGCTTCCGCCTGAGCACGCTGGTACTGCTGCTGATTACCCGCCACCAGTGCCGCCAGGCTGTCTGTGTTGTTTTGGTCTGCCGTTTTCAGCCAGATTTCCTGACCTTGCAGCCACTGATCCAGCGCTGCGTACATGGCACTCCAGGCCGCTGCTTCATCAGTTTTGGCATTGGCATTGGCATTGGCTTTGACCTTGGCAAAGGCCAGGGCTTGCCCTAAGCCAGTCGTCTGGATCATCGCAGGCAAGCTGTTGGCGTAGGCCTTGAATTTTTTCTGCACGCTGGCGCTGGCAGACGTCACGTCCAAGACTTTAGCCATCGCATGCTGGGCGCGTTTCTGTTCAATGCTTTGGGCAAGGCTGGGCGATGATGCCGCCGATTTTTTAACCGATACGCTGGCCGTGCTTTCGGCAGTCGCGACAGAGGCTTTGGCACCAGGCGCAGCGGCCTTGGTCGTGTTGTTTTTCTTGTACTGATTAGCCATGAGCTTACCCCTCCAAACCAGTCAGACGGCTGACCTTGCACCAGCCCATACCCGTGGTTTCATTACCCCCCACTTGCACATACGGACGTTCGCCCGCAATCAGGGCATCCAGATGCCCGAGGCACTCCTCAGCGCTCATGGCAACGGTTTGGGAACGGGACGACCAGGAGTTAACGCCAAGGTACATCAGGGTATCGGCAGGCAGAGACTCTTCGTACCAAAGTGCGCCCTTGGTGACGGTTTTGGTCTGGGAGTCCAGAGCGATATGCGCATTCACCGGAATTGCACCGGCACAGATATGCGCAAAGGCATCGTTACTGACCACGGCGATTTTCTCGGCCACCACGGTTTCAGGCTGATCAGACAACAGGGCAACCACCTTGATCAGGGCATCCAGTTTCGCCTCTGGCGAACATTTGTAGGCAAAATCTTCCAGAAACAGGTGGCTGTGTTTTTCAGCACTGGCCACCAGAATCTGCTCAGGCTCCACGGCTACGGTCAGATCACCCACATCAACGCCATAACGGTCGGCGTCCTGCTGTAAACGCTGCACCAGCGCCGGGCAGGTCACGAGGCGATACTGACTGGTCAGGGAGCGCACCGGCAGCACCAGCAAACGGGCATCGGAGACCAGCAAGGCACCGGCATGATCAGAGGCGTTTTTGGTGTCTGGACCAAACAGCACTTTCACCTCATCCGAGTCTTGCCCCAGCTTCAGCTCAGCCGCAGCGCGCAATGCGCCTTTCACCGCAGAACCAAACACCACCGGAAAACCGCTGTGGTGTTCACGCATGATCGGCAGATCCACCTTGCCATCGGACACACCAGTACCGGCATGAATGGCAGTCTCGGCGCGCAGGCCGTACAAACGGGAATTCAGAGTCATTCTTTATGCTTCCTTGAAAATCGAAAAATCAGCGTTTGTTCCACAGGCCACACAGGAGTGCGCCGCGACCATTTAATGAGGGTTTACCGGGCTGAAAGCCCTGCAAGCGAGGGATAAACTCATTCAGAGCCACACCTTCGACACCGGGAATTTCCACATACCAGCAGCTGCCCGCCGGGACATAACTGGTCATGGCTTTCGGGCGTTTTTTCTGCAAATCCCAACCACCACGACGAACAGCCTTGCCGACCACTGCCGTCACCAGACGCAGCGGCACGCCATTCAGTTCGCCCAACCAGACTTGCTGTGGTTTGCCGGTTTGTGAACAGGCTTCAACCACAGGCTTGAAACCGAACAGACTGGATTGACGGGATTGACGGGATTCCAGCTCAACGTCACCACTCAGCATCAGCACCAGCCCGCGAGTGTCGGCGGTTGCCTTCGGTGGCTTAGCCACCGGGATCACGGATTTAGACACCCGCAGACGCGCCATCCGACCTTCACCACCAAAACGCTGCAAGGGTTGCTGATTCAGACTGTCGGCCAACACATCCGCTACTTCAGCAGGCAGGGTCACGCTGATCGCCAGACGTAAATCCGCCACCGGGCGCAGGTGTTCGGTCTGATACAACATGCCTTCCAGAACCGTACCGGCCTTATTGTCACGGGCGATACCCAGGCGGGCCTCGCGTACGAACAGGTCTGACTCGGCCACCAGCTCTTTTGCGTTAATAGCGTTACCAGACAGCGCTGCTTCAGCCACCAGAGATGCTGGCAGCCAGTGATTATCGAGCGGTTTGGCGCCCTCAGAACCGGCAGGCAGTGCAGGCATCACCACCGCCGCCAGGCGTCCACGGGCCGGGTCGATCTCGCTAAGGTCGCACACCATCGGTGCACCCGGCTGCAAAGCCAGCAGGCTTTCAGATTGGGAGGCACTCCCCGGCTTCAGCAAAAACGCCGGAACCGGCAACAACCGCTGCTCCCCGTTCCAGACTTCTACCGCACCAAACGCCAGCAGCCCGGTGTTATCGCCTTGCCCAAGCAGATCGCTCAGGTTGATGCCCGCAAATTCCTGGGTACAACGACCCGGTAATTCGTCCTGACCGGCATGTTCGATCCAGTCAATGCCCAGCACTTCGCCCAGACGCGTGCGCAGCGTGCCGATCAGTGAGCTGGCCGGTGGCGGAAACTGGCTACCCAGCCGTGCCGCACCCACTGAATCGTGCGGGCGCGCTTCGCGGAAAAACCAGGTATCCACCGGCTCGAACTGAATATGTAACGTGGTTGTGTTCATCATGCGTCCTTGCCCGTGTCAGCAGTATCAGTGAAGGCAGATCCAGGAATGGATTGCAGTTCGGTGGTGAGGAAATGCAGCAGCTTCAGAGCACCAGTATCAAAACGTTCACCTTCCGGTTTGACCACGAACGATGAATCAACAGCCGAACGCCGCCAGACACGGGTCAGTGCCAACAAATCCGGAGCCAGTTGCTTTGGCAGATCCTTGACCGCCTTGCCGGTATGCGCCCAGGCTGCACTGAAGAGCTTTTCAATCATCTCTGCGGGCATAGCGGGCAGCAGTTCGCCTTTGATATTCCGAACATCCCGATCAAGGCCAAGCGTATCGACCAGCTCTTCCAGCTTGAAAAAGAACTTGCGGGAGAAACGATCATCAGCGGCTTTTTCGGCCATCAACAGAGCGGCCAGCTGGTTGACCTTTTCAACACGGGATACGCCGCCAGTCACCCACGGCGTGCTCCAGGTGCAGTATTCACCGCCCGGTTTCATCACCCGCACCGCCAGACTGTCACGACCACATTCGTCTTTGGCAATGTCATCCAGCAGCGGATGAGCCTTGGCCAGGTTCTGCGCCAGCGGAGTTTTGTAATGGCAAAACAGCAAAGCGCCCGACAGGCTGCTGGTAATAGTGGCCTGACCGTTTTGCTTCTGCTTCAGGTTCTCGTTGGCAAAACACTGGTTGTAGTGCTGACGCAGGGCATCGGCACAGGCCAGCGCATCGTCGACCGACAACAAAGCCAACACATCATCACCACCGGCGTATACCAGAAAACCGCTGTACTGATTCACTACCTCGGCGACACTACGGGTAAAGGCATTCAACGCCGAACTGATACCGGTTTGTTTGTTGGCATCACTCATCTGGCTGCCCAGCGAGTCACCGTCCATCAGCAGGATGGCGTAGAAATCCGAGGGTTTGCCGACCACTCGCTGGATTTTCTGCAAGCGCGGCAGAAGCTGGTCGAGGTGGTGTTTTTCGTCGCTGTCGTCGCTGCGATCACGCATCAGCACCAGTTCGTCTTCGTAGAAGTAACGACCATTCAGATGTTTCCAGCCCTTGTCCTGCCACTGGGCGTCTTCACAGGCTTTCGCCACGCGGGTGATACTGAACGAGCGTACTTCTCGGGAGTTTTCCAGCTGACTAATGCCGAACTCGAGGTTCTTGATTTCGGCGTGGAGGTTGGTGTCAGCCCTGGAGAGCAGAATGCTGTTCGCCAGCCACGGCGCTGCCGCCAGATAGTTCACCGAGGGCACATTCACCGGCACCGACCAGCCGTGCAAACGCCACTTGTTATAGCCTTCCACCGGGCCGTCGAAGTTCAGACGCAAATTCTGAAAATAACGGGCAAAGCGGCGTTTGATAAACGCAATTGCGCACAGGTATTCACCGGGGCGCAGGTCGGTTTTGAGCCCCGAACCTGCCGATTTGAACAGCACTTCGCGCCAGAACTGGTTCAGGGCTTTGCCGGGACGCAGCTCCGCCGACAGTTCCTGCCAGCCGTCCATCATCATGCAGCTGACGCCGCCTTCGGTGGGGGCCATATAGGTACGCCAGTTTTTACGGCGATCCAGCAGGTTGGATTCACTGGCGTTTTCGGTCAGCACCCAGGTCATATCCCAGAAGCCTGTTACCTGACGATCCCAGACTGCACGAGTCTGGTTTCCGCAAAACGACAGGTCGCCACTCCAGACCAGCTCCGCCAGTTCCGTCCAGGCCTTCTGCACCGCTTCGGTTACCAGCGCCGGGTTAAAATGCTCTGGCACGCGGGCTTTCATGGCTTTAAAACGGTTGGGAATACTGCCCTGTTTAGGCGCTTTGGCCGTATCAGATGCTGCACCGGTCAGGTATTTGAGGTAATCGTCATCGGGCAACGGAAACTCGATCTCACCGCCTTGGGCTTTCACTTCCTGCATGGCCACCGACGCCAGCCACGACAGCAAAAACGAACCCGCCCAGAAATCGCGGGTACGGCGCGCTTGTGCAACAAACGCCTGCACCGGGCCAAGGGTAAAATGAAAATACTGATCAGCCATGAATCACATCCTTGCTGGTGAAACGGTCCATAAAGGTTTCGATCACTTTCCAGGCAGCACCGGACGAAGCGGCACTGCCAGAAATGTCAAAACGTGCTTCGCCTTTGACCTTCACAGAAGCCGCCGATGGCAGGAACAAACCACGCAATAAGGTTTGTACCAGCAAAAAGTCGTCGCCATCAGGAAAGGCATGAACATGGGCAAACAAGGGCGAGGCGCGACGCACACTGGTGCCTGCCAGATCAACATCCACCGCTACGTTCTTTTTAATGCCACTCAAAAAATACGGATGCGGCAGACCGAATACGGCGCGTTTGGGCAGGTCGGCTTTGCGCGTACCGTTCGCTACGTCGTAGGCCCAGTTATGGTCGAACTGGAATTTCTGTTCGGCATCGCGCCCGAAGGTTTTACCGCTATTGCCGTAACCACGGTACATGCCCATTTCAAAACCATGTTCGCCCAGCAATGCCAGGGCATCCCGCCCGTGCTTGCCAATCTGCATACGGGTTTTAGCGCTGAAGGCGGTTAACGGGGCATCTCCCAAATCGGTCTTGAAGCAATCGCCTAACAGGCGTTTGATTTCGGCTTTATAAGACAATGCATCGGTCGGCAAAGCCAGCGCTTGTTCCGAACCACCCTTTGCCTGAATCAAGCGAGTGATGGATACAGAACCAAAGCCCTTGCGGGCACGACTGCCCAGACAACCCAGCAAGCCAAAACACATCAATGTATCCAGCAGTTGCTGACGCTGCCCATCTTTAATACCGGGCTTCAAGGCCAGCTCTACCACAAACGTACCGCCAGCCTCCAGATAATCACGCAGCAAACCATTGCGAAAGTGACACAGACCCATGCCCAGCAGGTACTGGAGCTGCGGGCTTCTGGCGGCAAAGTTTTTTTCTTCACCCACCACCCTCAAACCTTGCTGCTGGTGAACCCGCAACAAAAAGCAGCCTTGTCCACCTGTACCCGCAGCGGTATCGGCACTTTCGCCGAACATCAGGCCTTCTTCTTGATGCAACTGCGCCAGTGCCTCCTGATCGGAACCACAGTGCTTGCGCACACGCGCCCAATTCATGGCTCGCCACCAGAAGCGTAAGGCACCCTTGATTGACGGGGGACGAATCAGCGTGGCGCACTCACCGTCTGCCTCCCCCAAAAACATCGGCGTGTTGATCACAAACTCCGCCCGAATCACTTCCATCGACATAGCAACATCCTGAATAGACGCAGCAAAACGCGAACAGCAGCCAAGTCGGCCACCGACGATAATGCCAACTGTATAAAAAGAAGGGAAAAAACCAGAAACCTGAAGAAGCCTTCCCGGCACTGAATATCATCCCTGGTTCGAACACATCGGCAAGAGCTGCCGTTTTTCAGCGTGTGTAGTCAGCATCGATAGCAGCGACTTGCTTCACAGCATAAAAGACTATCGTGCCAGATATGACTTTTTACAAGGCGAATCCGCATATTTTTACTCCACCAATGTCATTAACTTAATGAAAATCAGACCTGGATTCGTGGTCCATGACCACGAATCCAGGCAGTTTTCGCGGCCATCAACTACGCGTCCAGGACCGCTCCTACACGATGTTAAGTTAATGGCATTGCCTACTCCCCATCATCCCAGGCATTCAGATAATCCGCCAGCACATCCCCATGGCAGCTTTGTGGTTTGCAAAAACACCCCAGGCGTTTACCGGCCAGCTCATACACACGGGCCTTGTCCTTGTTGGGAAATTTTTCATAATCAAAATCGTATTGATATTTACGAATCACCTCGTCCCGGTCTTCGCCTTCTTCATACATGGAATACGGATTACCCCAGTACGATCCCCGGCCGATATACTCATAGGTAGCCGTGCTTTTCATCCCGCCCCAGTCGGTATCACGCTTGATATTGACCACCCGGGTAATAGCAATACGTATTCTGCGCACCGCAATTCCGGCCTCACGCAGCATCACCAGCTGCTGTGGAAAAACCTCGCCATCATCAAACACCACCGCATGGGTCAAACCCTCCAGACATTCTTCCAGATTGGCAGCCGCCAACGACTCCAGCGTCAGGCCACGCTCATCGGCGTAGCCCTGCAACGGTGCGGTGGCTGCATCCAGCGTCAGCAACTGCACCTTGTCCAGATTTTGCAGCAGCACATCCAGCTTGCGCGCCAGCTTGCTGGCACTGCGGAACTCATCCGGGCATAACACCAGAACCCGATTCATACACTCACCACCTTGCCTTTAACAATATGTTGCACCGTCAGATCCAGCCCAGCCACCGCCTGCAAATAATTCACCGCCAGCCGCCGGTGGCAGAAGTGCGGCTCCAGCTCACTGCACAGCAGGCAACCGCCATCGAGCAGCCCGGCATCCACCTCGTGCTCGGCGCGGCGTTTGGCCAGCAGTTCAAGATACGCCTGCTCGTAGGCTGGCCACGCCATATCACCATTGCGATAAGCGGCCAGCAACGGCTTGGTGGGTGCCAGCGCTAACAGCGGCACATAATCGGCATTACACAGCTGCTTCAGGAAATACCGCAAATCCGCCTGCTTGGCAAAACCGGCCAACTGCGACGTACTGTTAAGGCGCACATCCAGCACCCGCTGCACACCAGCAGCACGCAAGCCCTCAAAAAACTGGCTGGCCGTCTGCTGGGTAAAACCAATGGTAAACACCGTCATAATGGCTCCTGATAATGCCCGTCAGTGGGCAAATGTCCGGTTCAGATAACCGTCGTAGTCATACACCGCCGCCACCAGCTTGTAATGAAACCCGTTAAAATCCGGCGACAAACTCAAACACAACACATACTGATCCCCCTTGTTCAGGGTCATACAAACCTCTGCCCCCCCCAAAACAGGAAAACGGTTTTTCAACATCCGACTCACCGCCGGGCAGGTAACCGACAAGCCTTCATAATGCTGACCGGCATAATCAAACGATGCCTGTATGCGCTTGCGGGCCTTGCCGTTAAAATCCGTCCGATGGCTCAGCAGCAACTGCAAATTATGCGGCTGCACCAGCATCAAAGACTCCTGAACCTGCCCCGACTGCACAATACAGCCCTGCACCCGGTTTGACGGCGCACAAGAATCCAGCCACACATGTGCAGGCTGCTCAACCAGTGACGGAATCCGGCGTGCATCCACCGTCTCCAGAAACTCCCAGGCAACACCGGTCACCACACGATTTTCCGGCTGCCCGGCAATCCCCTTACCGGCAAACACCTGACAACGCACAACATCCCCGGTGCAAACCTTACGCCCGTTCGAACAGGTAATATCCGTCATCAATAAAGCCCCGCAGCCACTCCCATCCCGAGCCACCGGCCGCAACCATTCAGCGCTGGCACACCAGTTACCTGCGGCATCCGGCTCAACAACCAGCCCGGCCACACAATAACCACCCTGCTTATACGAACAGGCCAGCACCAGCAAACACAGCGATTCAATGGCAGCAGATTCAACTGCAACAAAATCCGCAGGGGTAACCGACATAACGTCTCCAGACGACAAAAGAGACCGCCATTCTGAAGAATCCAGCCGCGCAACACGGGGCTGCCAAACCTGGCAGCTCCTTGTGGCCAGCATCTTCCCCCTTACACTCAGTCCATTCCCCAACCGGTGCAGCCAGTGAACGAATACCTTGTTTGCTACGACATCCACAACCCGCGTGCCCGCCGTCGCGCCTGCAAATTCTTGCGCCAACTCAGCCCCGGCTACCAGAAGTCGGGCTTTGAAATCTGGCTGCCATGTCAGCAAGAACAACTGCTGCCCGCTCTGGAACCTTTTTTTGCAGACCAGGACCGCCTGCTGCTGACCCGCTTCAGCCACCACCAGCCCGACTGGCAGCTGGGCACAAGCAATCGTATCGCCAACCGCAACCTGCTGATCTGGAACTGAGAGGTCTTTTCATGCATACCCTGGTATTTGACCGTCGCGACATCAGCCTGGAATACGAAAACAGCTGCCTGATCATTCGCGAACCGAACACACCACCGCGAACACTGCCGCTCAGTCACATCAGCAAGGTCATGTGCCTGCACAGCGTCCAGCTCACCACCTCCTTGCTGGGACAACTGTGGCAACGTGGCATTGATTTTGTGGTACTTAACAGCCGCTACAGTGAACGCTCACTGGGCCTGTACCCACACCAGCAACACCAGGTAGAACGGCGCTGCGTGCAATATCGCTGGCAACAAGACACCGCAATCTGCCTGACACTGGCCATCGAACTGTGCCGACACCGCATACGCCACTTCATACGCCTGCTCCCCCCTGGCAACACGCACCTGTGCCACTGCATGGAACAATTTCGCAGCACCATGCAACTGTGCCAGAACCTTGAAGAACTGCGCGGCGCAGAAGGTGCAGCCCAACGCATGATTTTTGACTACTGGCGCAATCAACTGCCCGCTAACCTGGGTTTTCACAAACGCCAGCGGCGACCACCACCAGACCCGGTCAACGCCCTGTTATCACTGACCTACACACTCGTGATGCAAGAGGCCATCCGCCAATGCACCGCCGCTGCCCTCGACTCACAACTGGGCTTTTACCACCGCACCGCCTTTGGTCGCCACTCACTGGCATGCGACATAATGGAACCCGTGCGACCAGCGGTAGAAAGCCAGGTGATGAACTGGTTTATCAGCGGACTGTTCAATCTGCGCCACTTCACGCCGCCCGACACCCGCGCAGGAGCCTGTATGCTGGGCAAAGCCGGCCGCGAAATTTTCTACCGGGCCGTAGACCCCTGTATGAATGACTGGCAGCGGCAACTGAAAGCCACCGCACGCTGGATATCACGCAATATTGAACTCAGCCGCACAGGAGATCACCATGACCCAAACCCGCTACTGGCACCTGATTCAATATGACATTCGTTGCCCGCGCCGGGGCCAGAAGATTTACCGGCTGCTAAAATCCTGTGCCTTTGCCCTGCAAGAATCGGTCTTTGCCTGGCAAGGTACAGATACAGAACTTCAGCACCTGCAACAACAACTGCAAGAACGCATCAACCCCCGGGAAGACGACATCCGAGGCTACCGGATCGACAACCCCCTGCTGCTGTTCGGGCAATCTCCCTTTGCCAGCGATGTCTGGTTTCAGGGCTACCCGCCACACCAGCACTGCCCGCTGGAATGGCTGGCAGAACCGCCACCAGGATTCTGATTCTTTGAGTAGGAAAAGCCGATACCACACCGTACAATGTTGTCTGGCCATGCTGTCATGCTCATTAAAAAACTGATCAAAAAACAGGCAACCTTGTGGTTAAAAAACGATCAAAAAAAAACACGCGCAAGCTTTTGATTGCAAAAGAAATTTTTTCACGGCAGAGTACAAACAGAGCCCCGCCGATATAGGGGATTAAGACGTAAGTTCTGGGTGGGCTGCCGCATACCCCATGAGTACAAACAGAGCCCCGCCGATATAGGGGATTAAGACTCCTCTGGCTAGGCGTTTTACTTGCCGGTTGGGGTACAAACAGAGCCCCGCCGATATAGGGGATTAAGACAGCGCACCATGCGCCGATACCCTCGAAGTATGTGTACAAACAGAGCCCCGCCGATATAGGGGATTAAGACTGAGCAGAAGTTGCCTATATCAGCTCTCCGTGCTGTACAAACAGAGCCCCGCCGATATAGGGGATTAAGACCGGTTGGCTATCTCGCTTAACACTTTGGCTGTGTACAAACAGAGCCCCGCCGATATAGGGGATTAAGACTTATAGACGTTCTCGTTGCTCATTTGAGTCTGTACAAACAGAGCCCCGCCGATATAGGGGATTAAGACTCAGAGATCTTCTCAGTACGGTCGGATTCGCTGTACAAACAGAGCCCCGCCGATATAGGGGATTAAGACAAAGACTGGGTTACCAGTACGATAACCCCAATAGTACAAACAGAGCCCCGCCGATATAGGGGATTAAGACCCCATCCTGCGGACTCCTTCCTCTAGGGTCTCGGTACAAACAGAGCCCCGCCGATATAGGGGATTAAGACGGTACGCCATGCCCGCGATGAGGCTAAGAAAGCCGTACAAACAGAGCCCTGCCGATATAGGGGATTAAGACCCACATTCGAATATTTAATAATGCAGCTGAGAAGTACAAACAGAGCCCCGCCGATATAGGGGATTAAGACTCTTGGGTTGGGCACCTACTTACGTGGTGTAGGTACAAACAGAGCCCCGCCGATATAGGGGATTAAGACTCCAAGTCGTGCTGGGCTTGGGAGGATGATTCGTACAAACAGAGCCCCGCCGATATAGGGGATTAAGACAATTCATCAAAATCCCGCTTAGTCAGTTTCCCTGGTACAAACAGAGCCCCGCCGATATAGGGGATTAAGACAGCCGAGCTGCTGCCTCGGGTGCCTCGTCAAGGTACAAACAGAGCCCCGCCGACATAGGGGATTAAGACATCACCTCCTCTTCTTGATGGGTGGTTGCCTCGGTACAAACAGAGCCCCGCCGATATAGGGGATTAAGACTGATGAAACGCGGACGTTCCTTCATGTTAACTTGGTACAAACAGAGCCCCGCCGATATAGGGGATTAAGACTGGAGAGGGTGCAAAATATAAGGCTTTCCGCCGTACAAACAGAGCCCCGCCGATATAGGGGATTAAGACTTTTACATAGGCTCTGCCTATGTTCTCAATAATGTACAAACAGAGCCCCGCCGATATAGGGGATTAAGACGTACAACGCACCCCCACCCTCGGCTCCATTTTTGTACAAACAGAGCCCCGCCGATATAGGGGATTAAGACCGAAGAAGGGTAGCCCATTCTGCGGACTCCTTCGTACAAACAGAGCCCCGCCGATATAGGGGATTAAGACCTGGGCTTCCCACCAGCCGTCTAAGGCTCGGTGGTACAAACAGAGCCCCGCCGATATAGGGGATTAAGACCCGGCAATATATGTAGTTCTCATTGAATTCCTGGGTACAAACAGAGCCCCGCCGATATAGGGGATTAAGACCCCGGATTTCCGGCTGCCAGGTTAGGGATTATGTGTACAAACAGAGCCCCGCCCATATTTGGCGTACACAAGGCCATTAAATTCGCTCCCTACGGTCGCCGGACGCTCACAAGTTCGCGCCGTTTATGGCGGCGTTATGCCTTAAATGAAAATCATGCTAACCCATGAAATAATCCAAGATTCATTAAAGAAAATATTCATGGGTATAAGTCAGCTTAAAAAGGCTTTTCCCTCAAAAGAATTTACAATTGATGGCCGTTTGGTTGGCGATATAGGTGAGGCAATTGTTTATCGAGATTACAATATAACCCTATATGAAGGTCTGGCTAAAGAACCCATCCGAAAAATCACGGTTCTGGCAACCGCATATCGACCACTGGCCGACTTCCGGAATGACCCAGGTCGCGTACTGCCAGGCTTACGGCCTCAAGCTGGCGACGTTCCAGTACTGGCGCAAGCGTTTGCGAGAGATTTCGGTCCCTGCAGAGTCCGGCGCTTTTGTACCTGTGGTCGCCAGTGACGCCCGCTATTCTTCCTAGGTGATCATTGTGGTTCGGTTTGGCTCCGCGATGCTCGACGTCCCTTTGCCGCATCTGCCGCCGTACTGCACATGCTCGGTTTGAGCGCTCCCTCATGCTGAAACCTTCGTCCTCTGTGCGCGTATTTTTGTACAACCAGCCCATGGATATGCGCAAGTCCATCGACGGGCTGGCTCTGATCGTGGAACAGCAGCTGGAGCAACGACCATTCGACGGTGATCTGTTTGTGTTCTGTAATCGCCAACGTGACAAGATCAAGCTGCTGTATTGGGAGCGCAATGGCTTTGTGCTCTGGTACAAGCGGTAGTTTTCAACCCAGTTGTCCAAAATACTGCGTTTAAGCAGCACATTTATT
>OJIO01000503.1_pt1 | contig 25057 bp, 25 predicted proteins | sample 1595621 | NCBI WGS metagenome assembly OJIO01 (sample SAMN05416776, study PRJEB24817) | seawater metagenome | isolation source: Sea water | place: Canada:Atlantic | collected 2013-07 | reverse complement strand
ACTATCCTCTTCGTCGGCAGCGTCAGATGTGTATAAGAGACAGCTTGTTGCGTTCACCCCCCGATGCCCGCCCACCTGTTGCGTTCACCCTGAGATGCCCGCCCACTTGTTGCGTTCACCCTGAGATGCCCGCCACAGAGCCACATCAGCGCTTGCCAACCTGACCTCGTCAGCGAATCCGTGCCGCGTGGGGGGTGCCCGAGGAGCTCAGCTTGAACTGCACCGAGCTCTCCAGGTCGGGACCGATCTCTCCGACCCCATAGACCGTCAAGGTCGTGCCGGACCAAGTGGCCAGCTCATCTTGTCCATCGTCGTTCAGGTCGATCCCAAAGGCGTGTACGGCGCCCTGAATGCGTCCCTCCCACCAGGGGACCTCCACGTCTACCAGGACCTTGTCGACGACGCGGTAGATGCGTACGTCGGATCCGGCCAGCTGCACAATGTCGTCGTAGCCGTCACCGTTCATGTCGGCGGTGACGAATGTGCCCACTTCCCCCAGCGAGGTCGCGGTGCCCACCTTGTCATCGACAGAGAAGCTGGCGACCACCAGTGGATAGACCAAGAATCGGCCGCCGGTGGTGTTGAACAGGCCGATGTCGTCTTTGCCATCGCCGTCAAAGTCGCCAGCAACCACCGGGCGCTTGGTGCCCACGTTGGTGTCCGGATTGAAGTCCGCGACCGTCGTCCAGACGCCCTCACCGTCATTGATAAAGACGCTGGCTTTGTCTCCACCGTCCGGGAGCTGCCAGATGTCATCGCGGGCGTCGCCATCAAAGTCGGCCAGGGCGGTCCAGCTGCTGCCGCCGCCCAGCTCTTGGGTGTCCATCGCGGTCTCGGAGAGCGCGTAGTTCACGTTCTCAAAGGCGACGAACTTGGTGCCGTTGTGGAAGACCACCGACTCCCCGTGCACGACCTCGACCTCCTCGCCAGTGTCGTCTACGACCCCGGTGTCGTCGCCACCTGTGGTGTCGGTCTCGTCAACGCTTCCGTCGTCTTTGGTACAGCCCAACATCGTGGCGAGCAGAGTTCCCATCAGGGCGAGGGTGCAGGTCATGTATCGCGGCCTCCTGTGGTGCATGATAGCGGCATCTCTCGGAGGTCGAATGATTCCCAGCCCAGTTGACTGCACCTTGGCGGACTTGGAGACGGCCCTGGATGCCGCGAGCCCAGCGGAGCGCTTGGCCTGGATGCGCACCCTGAAGAAGAGCACCATGACGCGGCTCTATGAGCTGGCAGAAGGGCGCGACGTCACCCCGGAGTTCTTCCTGACCCCGGAGGGTGGCGAGTGCACGTGGGCTGGTCGCAACAGCCTGCCGGCTTTCAACGACTTTGCCAAAGCCTTCGCAGACCACGAAGGCCGAATCCAGGGCTACAACGTCAACAGCGGCATCGCAGCTTGGTTCGGCGGCCCCGGTCACTACCTGACTCGGATCTGTGGTGAGGAGCATGGCCAGCAGCTCATCTTTGACTACCTCTGGCAGGCCGACTCCGCGCCCAGCAGCTTTCCGCCCCTGGCGAGCAATGACTCAGGCACCCACAAGCTGGTCTACGGGGGCATGAAGGACGTGGTCCGTCGCCTCAGCAAGGATCTGATCATCTCCAAGGCCTATCGAAACGGAAAGGCTGAGGGGGCTTTCTTTAGCCTGTGTAGGCCTGAGTAGTCCCGACGAGCCGGGCGCTTTGGCGGCCTCCAACCTGCGCAAGCTCTCCAGGGGCAGCCTCCTTGTCGCTGGGGTTTTCTGGGTGCTGGGCATCCTGGCGCCATTTGCAGCGACCCTTGTGGTTTATGGCGCCGCGGAGCTGATTCCGAACAAGTCGGACCCTGGCGTTCTGGCGACGGGTCTCTACATGGCAGTGGCCATGTTCACTGTGCTCTTGGCCTTTGGTGCCATGGGCTTGGCGATGTTTGGTGCGCCGATCTTGCACTTGATTGGTGCAGTCTCAGCGGCCTTTCTTACCTTTCGCTATGGCAAATGGCTGAGGGGGGGAGCGCTGCTCAGCGTGCACGCTTTTGTGCTTGTTGCGCTCGCATCTCTGCTCCTGGCGGCGGCCATTGCACCGGCGCTTCCAGAGTTGCCGGAGCTCCCGGACATGCCCTCGATGCCCTAGGACGGCTTGGTGCAAGGCGCTGGATCAGCGCGGCATCGGCACATGCACGCTGTACTCCAGGATCACCTCGCCCATCTTGTCCGTGCCGTGCACATCCCAGCTCCCGTCCGATCGCTGTGCTTTCCAGTCCCGCCCTTCGACTTCGGCCGGCTGCTGGAATGGACTCTCCCAGCTCTCGTAGATGTGGGGCAGCTCAGCATCCAGCGTCAGCGGGAGAGTCAGCGAGCAGCTTGGCGGCGCCGCCAAGTTCTCCGCACAGACCTGCAGGCGAGCCCCGCGCTCCATGGAGCTGACACCGCCGCTGACGTCGAAGAGCGCAATGGCGTCCTGACCTGGGCAACGCACGCGCACCGAGGACTTCGCGCTGTCCAGCGGGTGGGGCTGCTGCATCTGAGGGCAGCTGGGTGGGGGCGTTGAACACGCCAGCATCAACAGAATCACTGTGTCTCCTTCTACGCCGAGTCAACGCCGCTCCGAGGCTGGCCCTTACGACTCCCCACCCCCCGTCCTTCGGTTTGCGTGCGATCCTTGGCCCAGAAAATCGGAGTATTCAAGCTTGTAGAGACCGTATCACCACGCAATGGCGGAAGGGGGGGCGCAGGTCATGCCAAGCCGCTACCCTGTCGTCACCGGCCCACTTGAAGGGCCTTTGAACACTCACTTGAGGCTTTGAACCATGCGTAATCTCTTCCTTGTGTCTGCCCTTGCTTGTCTTGCTCTGGTTGGCTGCAAAGACGGCGGCGACTCCGAAGACTCTGGTCTGGTCAGTGGCGATGTCTGGACCTTGGGCAGCACCCCCTGCACCGGCAGCCGGGTGGACGCTCTGATCTGTGACGATGCCACCACTTGCTACGTGGGCTGCGGACAGAACGCCGAAGGCGACGGCCTGCACATGACCACCGACGGTGGCGCCTCCTGGTCCGCTCCGGACGACGAGGCTGGGGGCTACTTTGCCACCATGCGCGTGGACCACCTCTCTCGTGGTGAGGACGGGCTGCTCTATGTCGCCGGCGAAGGGGACAGCAGCTACCGCGTGGTCAGCCTGGACACGAGCACCGGTGCGCTGAACGCGGTGTTCACCAAGGGCTCGAAGGTGGACTTCTCCTTCACCGCCGGCTCCTTCGCACGCAGCTCGACCACCATGGTCGCTGAGTCTCTGACTGGCACCGGTATTGTGGTCAACCAGTACAACGACAGCACCTGGCAGAGCACCCACAGCGAGAACGATGGCTGGGCCAGCGGCTACGGCTGGTGGAACGGGTCGGGCCAGGACGGTCACGTCCAGGTCCTGGACATGACGGTCGTTGGGGATGAGATCCTGGGGGTCGGATCCACCATCAACTACCCGCCGGTTGTCTACTTGCCCCCTCGCTCTTTCGAGTTCGGCTCGGACAGTAACGGCGACAACTTGGCCGACCAAATGTGGGAGAGCGTGGTGCTCAACTCCGAGTCCTTCAGCGTCTGGGATGGCGAGTGTTGGGGAATGGACGGCAACGCGGACGGCTTGGCCGTGGCTTGCGTGGACCAGGACGGGGATCGCGGCATGGTCTACACCATCGGCAGCGACTGGAAGACCAGCGCCTATGAGTCCAGCAACTGGACCGAGACCGACATGAGCACCGTGCTCGAGTACGCCGACCCTGCTGGCCTGGGACACTCCACCTGGGCCCGAACGGTCTGCCGCGGAGATGACAATCTGATCGTTGCCGTGGGCGCGGACACCCAGGACGACACGGGCTGGCTGGCCGTGTCCAAGGACGGCGGTGGCTCCTGGACCGATCTGACCGCGGACATGGTCTCGACCAACCTGGATACCAAGTTCAGCGCGCTCTTCCAGTGCCAGGTGGTCGACGGCACGCTGATCGCAGCGGGCGCCGGTGTCTTGGCCACGGCTTCGGTGGCCGACCTCTAAGGGGCCCGCTGGGGTTCAGCTCAGGATGGCTTCCAAGGGGGCCTTCCCGTTGATCTGTGCGGGCTGGGGCACGCCCATCATCTCGCAGAGGGTCGCGCCCAGGTTGCCCGAGTCAAACAGGGTGCCCTGTGCATCGGGGAGTCCGGTGCGCAGGTCCATGGCCTCGCCTTCAAAGTCGGCGTTGTAGCCGCCGATGACTTGGGCGCCTTTCACCCCCGCGCCGATCAGCATCGCGCTGGTGTACACCCAGTGGTCCTTGCCGCCGGCGCCGTTGATGATGGGCGCGCGTCCCATCTCGCTGCACACCAGGACGGTGGTCTCATCCAGCAGGCTGCCTCCAGCCAGTCCAGGTCGAGCCTCCATCGAGTCCAGGATCTCCAGCAAGTCGGTGAACAGGAACTGGTAATGACCCGACTGCTGCTCGATGCCCGAGTGGTGGTCCCAGCCTGAACGGAAGCCCAGGTGTTGGGTGGAGACCACCCGGGTCAGGCCGGCCTCCATGCAGTCCAGCGCAGGACGCAGACGCTCGGCGACCGAGAGGTCTTCGCTGTACTCGATGCTCAGATCGATCTGGTCTTGGAGGCGACTGACCTGTGCCACGCGCTCCAGGGCCCGGGCGTAGTCCTGTGAGAAGGCGGTCTCGGGAAGCTGCGCTGCGCGCTCGGCCAGGTAGGCGTCGACGGCGTCCGATGCGCTGACGTCCAGAGGGCTGGCGGGCATCGTGGACCCGGCAAGGGCGCTGCCATCGAGCAGGCTGACCAGCTGTCCGCTCTCGCCAAGGCGGGTGATCTGCGCGCCGTAGGAACCCGGGAAGATGTGTCCGCTGGAGACCACCAGGGGCAGCTCCAGCTCCGAGGCCTCCGAGGCGATGATGCTGGACCAGTCTGGCGCCGTGGGGTTGTTGCTGTCCGTCATCAGCAGCTTGAGCGCCGCTGGGTGGGTCAGGCCTCGGATGCGCATGCCGTTGATCACGCTGGTCTTTACGCCCCACTTCTCAAAGAAGCTGCGCACTGCCGGTCGCTCAGGGCTGTCCACGTAAGGCAGACCGCCGGCGCCAATGGCGGCCTGCGCGCTGGGGTCAGAGTAAAAAGTAGGGTGACCCAAGACATCGGTAAACACCCAGGTTGGGTCCCAGCCACCCAGGGCGCAGATCACCAACAGGCGCCGCTTTGGGGTCTCGCTGCCGTTGCCGACCAGGGGCAACATCAAGCCAGCGCTCGCGGCGGCCAGCATCTGGCGGCGGGTCCACATCAGTAGCTCAAGAACGCGGGATGGCGAAGCAGAGCGGAGAGCGTGCCTTGCCAAGCCAGGGTGGGGGAGGCGCTCAGGGACTCCAGGTCTAGCCACAGCTCGCCCAGGTCTTGGAGCTGATCCTTCTCCAGGCGGGTTCCTTGCGTGCGCCAGACCAAGCGCTCCAGCACCGCATCAAAGTCACGGTCTCCCGGCCGCGAGGCCAGATCGGTGCCTTCCAGCAAGCCGCCCTCGGCGAAGGGCTGCCCGGCCATGACATGGGAGGCGGCGCCTTCGGCCAGACGCTGGGCCACCAGCGTGGTGCTCAGGCTCGGCGTGTGCAAGGGAACCGTGGTGTTGACCCCGTCGACCCCGCCAGCCAGGGTGCGAAAGCCCTGTTTGTCGTTGTCCATCTGGTCAAAGCCGGTGTCCATCCAGACAAACCCGGTCAGGTCCTGCACGCTGACCTTGAGCTGGGCAGGGGTCAGCATGCGCGTGGTGCGCTCGTGTTCTTGCTGCCAGTCGGTGGCCCCCGGACCCAGAGCGCCGGCTTGGTACTCAGGGGTCTGCGTCAGAGCCAGGATCACCTGCTTGAGCTGACCGTTGTGGGCCCCGTAGACCTCTTGTAGGGCCTGCATGCGTGGCAGGTCTTCCACCGGGTCGACCGGTCTGCGCCAGGTGGCCTCGGCCATGGACTGGATCGCGCACTGGGAGAAGCGGGGATCCAGTGAGATCTCGTGGCCCAGTCCCTCCAGGTCTCGTACCGGCTTTCCAAACCAAGCGGGCTCGACCTCCAGCACCACCGGGCCCATCGCCTCTCGCTCCAGGTGGTAGGTGCTCAGCTCGGTGGAGCTGTCCTGTACCGAGAGCCAGAAGCCAAAGAGCGTGCTGGCGATGGGGTCCAGAGTGGCGTGGCAGCTGGTGCAGGTCGGCACATTCTTGATCGCCGCTTCAAGGGCTGCCTCGTCCGAGAGCGGAGGAAGGTCCTCAAAGTCCACCTGCCGGGCGGTGTAGTCATCACAGACCAGCAGGCGCGCGATGGCGTTGGCGCGCCCGCGGTTGTTGCCCGTCAGGGTGGTCTGGTAGCGCCACCACAGCCCGTTGCTGCTGAGCACGCCTGCCGCAGGCCGTCCGTCGGTGTAGTGGGTCTTCTGCCAGCCCTCTGCCCCCTCCTCCCAGGAGATGGGCCAGATGCTGGCCAGCAGCGGGTTCCCGATGGTGTAGTCCGCGTGGACCACCTCCGCCCAAGGCCTGTCCTGCGCCACGACGTGGGCCAAGAAGCGCAAAGGCTCCTCTCCGATAGACGCCTCGAAGGGGTGCTCCAGCTCCGGGCTGTCCAGGTGCTGGTACTCGGTGTGGAAGATGTAGAAGCTCTCGATCCGGGTGTGCCAGCGCTCGGCGAAGATGTGAACCAGGCGCTCCTCAAAGGCTGGATCTTCCAGGTAGTCCGCGCGGATCTCGTACAGGGCACCAGGGTCCTTTTCCACCGCGTCCAGCTCGGCCACCTCTGGCAGTTTGCCTCGCAGGTCCAAGGAGACCCGGCGCAGAAGGCGAGGGGAATCCAGCGGAACCAGCGGTGGCTCCGGGGAGCACGCCAGCAGGGCCCAGAGCATCACAGGCCCACCCCGAGCAGCCAAGCCTCGATCGTCGGTGCGATGTCCAGGCAGCCTTGGCCCACCGCGGCCCCGTCCTCAAAGACCCAAGCGCCACATCCAGCCGGCCCCAGGACAGAGCGGTACCAGCCGTGCTCGCCATGAACCGAGAGCGCTCCACTGCGCACCTCGCCCTTCCACTCCAAGGCCTCAAAGTTGATGGCTTGCCCGCTGTGGCCCAGACCGCCGTTCAGGATCAGTGTGCCGTCTTCGCGGGCCTCGATGCGCAGGGCGGAGCTGAAGGCACCGCCGGCCAGCACCGGCTCCTCCATCCAGCCGAAGGTCCCAACCAGCAGGGTCCAGCGTCCCTTCCCGTTGGGGCCCACCTGCTGGATGGCTTCCCCGCCGCACTCAAAGCGTCCGCCTGCTGCTGGCAGCACGTAGGCGTCGCAGAGCAGCTCGACGTTGTCGGCATCTTGCTTCAGGGCCGTCATTCCTGAGAAGTAGGCGCCGGAGCTGGCCTCACAGCCAAAGGGCGCGTCCAACATCGAGTAGCCGACACGGTCCGGGCATTGGGCATCTCCATACAGGTCCACAAGCTCGGTCCAAGCTTGTGCGACAGGAGACGCGGTAGGCAGCCCCACATCCAAGAGGCTCTGCGCCAGGGCGGCCGCCTGCTCGCCGTCTAGTTCGGGTGTGCTGGGGGCGTAAGGCAGGGCGGTGTCTTGCTTGGCTCCACCCAAGCCGGGAGCGAGCTGTGTACACGCCAGCAGGCCCAGGATCACCGAGTCTGAAGCCAGCGACGGCCACGGCGCGTCGGCAGGACCTCGCCCGCGGGATCCAGCCAGCGGGCCCGGTTTGCGGCGACCACCCGATAGCGACGGCGCCAAGTCAGTGCGGGACCTTCCCGAAACTCCAGCTGAAGCAAGAGCTGGTCCGCAGGAGGCTGGACCTCGGGATCCTGTCCGCGAGAGAACACGCCCACAGCCAAGGTCTCGGGGTCTTGGGCCAGCTGTAGGGCCAGATCGGTGGCTTCCGAGTCCGCGGCGCGCTCGGGCATGAGCCGCGCTTCGATGACCCCGCGGCCGTAGCGCAACACAGCGTTCGGCAGGCGGCCCTTGGACACGAACCAGCTCTCCATCAGGTGCCCGGCCATGCGGGCCACGTCCTCTGGGGTGGCGCCTTCTGGCACCTGCACGATGGCCTCGGGCTCCAGATCCGGGGTGTCCGACATCAGGCGCACCGAGTCGGTGCTGGGCTCCACAAAGAGGGCAGCCAGTCGACCGCCTTCAGGACCCTCGCCGTCGCTGCGGGTCCACTCCGAGAGCCAAGCGATGCCCTGGGGGTGGGTGATGAAGGCCCGCGTGTGGACCTCCCAGGTGCCGCCCGGGAAGCTTCTGCGCACGAAGAGGTGTCGCAGCATGCCCGCGCCCGAGGCCAAGATGGCCTCGCCAGCGGTCACGACCCAGTCCACTTCCGGCTCGCAGAGCAGGGCGTATTCGGCCGCCGCGCACTCCGCTGGGCTCATGTCTGACCTCAAGATCGCCAGACGCTCCCGTCGAGAACCCCCCACGACCATCCAGGGCAAGCCACGGTGTTTTTCTGCGTTGCGCTCCGCCTCAGCCAGCAGACCCCGCATGGGATCCCCTGGGGCCAGCGGGAGTCGCGCCATTGCTAAGACAAGTTCAGCCACACCCAAACGGTAGCAGAACTTTGCGCCGGGTTAGTCGGCCCCATGCGCCTGTTGCTTGTACAGCCCCCTCTGACCCAGCTCAACACGCCCTACCCAGGGACCGCCTACCTGGCGCGTTTCTTGGGAGAAAAGGGTGTAGACGTCTCCCAGAGAGATCTAGGGATCGAGTTGGTTCATAGCCTATTTTCGAGGGAGGGTTTGTCCCAGGTTTTTGAGGAGATGGAAGCGCAGGAGGAGCTCCCAGAGCCGGCGTGGCGCGCCTTGGCCTTGGCAGATGCACACTTGGCCGCTGTAGGGCCCGCCATGCGCTTTTTGCAGGGGCGGGACAGCTCTGTGGCCCACCGCATCTTGCACACGGCCTTTCTACCGGTCGGTCCACGCCTGGAGCGGGCGGATCTGGAGGGCTTCGGACCGCTCTCCGCCCAGGACGCTGCGCGGCATCTGGCCACCCTCTACTTGGCCGACCTGGCCGACCTGGTCACAGCCTGTGTCGAGCCGGGCTTTGGGCTGGCCCGCTACCAGCACCACCTGGCCCTCTCTCCGGCGCCCTTTGGCCCCCTGTGGGAGCGTCTGCAGGGCACCAGCTTGGTCGACCAGCACCTGGACGCCTTGATTCAGAGCTTGCCCTTGGACGCCCCCATCGGCCTGAGTGTTCCCTTCCCCGGCAACCTCTACGGCGCCTTGCGCATCGGGCGCGCACTCAAAGCCCGGGGAGCCACGGTGTGGATGGGCGGCGGCTACGTGAACACCGAGCTGCGAGAAGTGACCGAGCCCAGGCTGTGGGAGTGCGTGGACGCGCTCAGCTTCGATGACGGCGAGGGGCCCATCTTGGCCCTGCTGGAGCACCACAATGGAGGCGCTGACCACCGCCACCGCACCCTGACCCAGGCCGGATGGCACCAGGCCCAAGTCCAGCGCCCGCCCATGACCAGCGCCGCCCACTACGGCGACCTGGATCTGAGCCTGTACCTGGACTTGCTCGACACCCTGAACCCCGCCCACCGCCTCTGGTCCGAGGGGCGCTGGAACAAGCTCACTCTGGCCCACGGCTGCTACTGGAAGCGCTGCGCCTTCTGTGATGTGAGCCTGGACTACATCGGCCGCTATGAGCCCGCGCGCATCGAGATGCTGCTCGACCAGATGGAGGAGCTTGTCGAAGAGACCGGGGTCAGCGGCTTTCACCTGGTGGACGAGGCCGCGCCGCCCAAGGGACTGCGAGATCTCGCCCTGGGCATCTTGGACCGCGGCCTAAGCGTGACCTTCTGGGGCAACATTCGCTTTGAGAAGGCCTTCACCCCAGACCTGTGTCGCTTGCTCTCCGCCGCCGGCATGGTCGCGGTGACCGGCGGCCTGGAGGTGGCCTCGGATCGGCTGCTCGAGCGCATGGCCAAGGGCGTCACTGTCGAGCAGGTCGCGCGCTGTGCCCAGGCCTTCTCGCAGGCCGGAGTCATGGTGCACGCCTACCTGATGTACGGCTTCCCGACCCAGACCGAGCAGGAGACCGTCGACTCCATGGAGCTCGTACGCCAGCTCTTCGCGGCGGGTCTGCTCGACTCGGCGTTCTGGCACCGCTTCACGCTCACGCGGCATGCACCCGTGCACGCTGACCCCGCCAAGTTCGGGGTCGTCATTCCCAAGTACAACCCTGGCTTTGGTGCGGGCGATGTGCCCCACTTGGACCCCCAGGGCGGCAACCATGACCGCTTCGATGCCGTGCTGCCTTTGGCGCTGGAATCTTGGCTTCGACGCCGGGACTTGGACCGGCCAGTGCACACCTGGTTCGACAAGCGCCAGGCCCCCACCACCGAGCCCCCAGACCGCATCGCCAAGGCCCTCCTCGCACCCCAGCCCCGGGGCCAGCGTCTGCTCTGGATCGGCGGCGGCGTCTGGGAGGAAGAGGGCAGCTTGGTCGTGCACAATGTGGACGGCGCCTCCAACATCCCTCTGAATGACCCGGACCTAGCCGAGTGGCTCAGCGAGGTCATTGAAGCCGCCTCTCCAGGCCAAGACCCACTCTCTGTCCAAGACGCGCTGGCTGCTTGGGACGGGGCGCCGCTCATGGCCAAGGGCGCCCTGGAAGCGGCGGGGGAGCTGGGGCTTTTACAGGTCTAAGGATACGCTCCACTTATGTCCCTGCTCCTCCTTCTTAGCTGCATCCCCAATCACCGACGCGGCGGCTCCACGAGTGGGGCCAAGCTCCAACTGGAGACCTTTGAGTACGTGTGGGAGCGCGTCGGCGCGGTCTACCCCGATCCAGACATGGACGGGTTGGACTGGCAAGGGGTGCACGACGAGCTGCTCCCCCAGGCAAAGAAGGCGCGCACTGCCGACGCCCTGCGGCCGGTGCTCAACGACATGATCTCCCGACTCGAGGTCAGTCACTTCGGGGTCTTTCCTGGCAACCAAGACGAGGAGCCAGAGTTCGCCCAGGCGCCCCAAGTGGGCCCCGGAATCCAGGGTGCGCTCGCCCAAGAGTCCTCTGCCGATGTGGGCTTGGAGGTGCGCTACCTGAGCGGTGAGCTGGTCGTGACCCGAGTCCGAGGGGGCAGCAGCGCAGACCAGGCCGGAATCAAGGCCGGATGGGTCGTCCTGAGCATCGGCGAGACCGACGTGGCCTCGCAGGCGGCAGAGGTCGATCCCGAGTCCCCCGCGGACCAGGGTGCGATGGCGCGGGCGGCTTCGCGTGCCTTCTTGGGGAGCCCTTCTTCCTCCCTCTCCCTCTCAACCCGCAGCCCCGATGGACAGGTCCAGGAGCTCAGCTTGGAACGCCAAGCCGCGGCCGGTGAGATGGTGCAGGTGGGCTTCATGCCGCCGATGCGCACGGAGTTTGAGCTTGCCCGGGTACGTGGCGGTGTGGGTGTGCTGCGCTTCAACGTCTTCATGCCGCCTGTAGCCCCGGCTGCGGAAGCCGCCTTGACCGAGTTGGCCTTGGAAGGCGCCCCTGGCGTGATCTTCGATCTGCGCGGAAACCCAGGCGGCGTCATCGCCATCGCCAGTGGACTGGCCGGCTACCTGGTGGACGAGCGCAGCTCGCTGGGCACCATGATCTCCCGAGATGCGGACCTAAACCTGACCGTCTTTCCAAGGCCCCCCGACCAGCGAATCCACGGTCCTGTCGCCATCCTTGTGGACGAGCTGTCCTACTCAAGCTCCGAGATCTTGGCCCACGGCCTCCAGGCCACCGGTCGGGCCCGGGTCTTTGGAACTCCCACGGTGGGCGCCTGCCTGCCGAGCACGGTCGACATCCTGCCCAACGGCGACCGCCTCCAATACGTGCTGGCGGACTTGGTCGGCCCAACCGGCGAACGCATCGAAGGGGTGGGTGTGACCCCAGATGTCATCGTGCCGCAGAACGCGGAGGCGCTTGCCGCCGGAAGAGATGAAGCCTTGGACGCTGCTGTGTGTTGGATCTTGGAGGACTGCGAATGACCCTGCTCTTGATGCTCGCTTGTGCCGGCCGCCGGAACCCCAATGACGTGAGGCTGCCGGACATCGCGCCCGAGGACTACCCCAGCTTCGAGCAGCTGGTTGCAGCGCACGAGGCCGCAGTCGGCGGAGAAGAGGCCAGCTCGAAGAACTTCTACATGAAGCAGTGGATCGCCGCGCCAGCCCAAGGTCTGACCGGAGAGATCGAGCTCTGGGCCCACGATGGACAGGTCTACACCCGCAGCTTCATCGAGGGCATGGGAGAGAGCACCTCCGGCTGGACGGGAGAGTACGGATGGGAGAACGATCCCAACCAGGGCCCCCGCATCCTGACCGACGATGAGATTGGCCCTATCAAGCTGATGGGCATGGGAAACCTGCCCATGACCGAGACCTACACCAACGCGAGCGTCGACGGTCTCAAGGTCTTTGACGATCAAGCTTGCTGGCAGGTCTCGGCCACACCGATCGCCTACGACGAGCCCACCAAGCTCTTCTTCTTGGTGGAGACCGGTGTGAACATCGGGACCAGCGGAAAAGTGCCCACTCCAATGGGGAAGATTCGTCAGCAAAGCGTCATGCGCGACTGGCAGATCGTGGACGGCATCGCGATGCCTCGGGTCACCGAAACCACAATGCTGACCTTGCTTATGGTCGCCACCCTCGAGACCTTTGAGCAGGACCCTCAGGAGGTCCCAGACTTTACACCCCCGCCAGGCGTACAAGCCCTGCTGGAGGAGTAAACCCAAGCCCGCTATAGGGCGGCCAACCAAACCAGGACGGTCTCCCATGAGTAAGAAGCGGGTCTTCATTGCAGGCAGCGGCGGAATCGGTCGCGCAGTCGGTCTCTTGCTGCGGGAGCTCGGCGAGCTTGAAGTCGATCTCATCCTGGGCGACGCCTACATGGAGCAGGCTGAGAGCGCTGTTGCGTTCATCCTCCAGGACAGCCAGGCCCCCGGCAGCGTCAAGGCCATGAAGATCCCGCTCAAGGGCACCACCACCCAGCTGACCGTGGCCCTCTCCGGCTGCGATTTGGTGCTGGACTGCTTGCCCGGTGGCCAAGCCCCCCGCGTCGCAGGCTGGGCTCTGGAGCACGGTCTCCACTACGCCAACCTCACCGAGTACGTGGCCGAGACCAAGCAGATCATGGAGATGGCCAAGGACGCCCCAACCGGATTCGCGCTGCAGTGCGGTCTGGCTCCCGGCATGATCAACGTGCTGGGCATGCGCTTGTTCAACGACTTCTGCGAGCGCTACGGCGTGGACAAGGTCGACGTGGTCAAGATGCGCGTCGGCGCCCTGACCCAGAACGCCGAAGCACCTCACTTCTACGGCTTCACCTGGAGTCCCATCGGGGTGGCCACCGAGTACGTCAAGAAGGCCGAGGTCGTGCGCGACTACAAGACCGTGTTGGTGGACTCCCTGGAGCAGGTCGAGACTCTGCTCATCGACGGCTTGGCCTACGAGGAGGCGACCACTTCCGGTGGCGCCGCCGACCTGCCCGAGGCCTTGGCTGGCCGGGCCCGCAACCTGGACTACAAGACCCTGCGTTACCCAGGTCACTGGGCTTGGGTCAAGGAGCAGCTCGCGCAGTTCGGCGACGATCCCGACCGCATCAACAAGCTGCAGGACCTGATGCAGAGCACCATCCCCGAGATGGAAGACGACGTTGTTGTTGTCTATGCATCCGTCGAAGGTCAAGGTTCCACCGGCCGTCGTCACCGCCTGGATGCTGCCTACATGGTGCTGCCGGAGGCCTTTGGTGGCCAGACCCTGCGCGCCATTCAGTCCACCACCGCGGCCGGTTTGGCCGAGTGTGCCCGACTGCTGCTGACCGACGAGTACAAGGGCACCCTGCTCCAGAGCGAGCTGGACCCGGAGCTCTACCTGAACGGTCCCTACGTGGGCGCTGTGTACGGCGTGCCCAACTCCGAGCAGTAGGCTCGGCGGCGTGGACCAGGCGCAGATTCGATCGGACCTTCTGGACCAGCTCTCAGAGCTGGCCAACCCCGAGTATGCGCAGGCCATGCAGGCCTACATGAAATCAGAGATGCCCTTCTGGGGCGTCAAGAAGCCGCTGCTCAAGCAGACGCTGCGCAGTGTCCTGGCCGACTACCCCAAGCTGGACTGGGTGGATGCCCGGGACACGGCGGCTGTGTTGTGGGAAGAAGCCCAACGCCGGGAGGAGCTTCACCTGGCCCTCGCCCTGACGGGCTTTCAGCGTCACCGCAAGCACCTGGACATCGGGCAGCTCCCCTTCTTCGAGGCCTGGATCACCCAGGCTTCTTGGTGGGACCTGGTGGACGACATCGCCGCCAACCGCTTGGGCGCCATGTACAAGACCAGTCCCGGACCCATGAGCGCCTCCATGCGTGCGTGGGCCCAGGATGACCACCTCTGGAAGCGCCGCAGCGCCATCATCTCCCAGCTCAAGCGAAAGGCGGACTGCGAGCTGGGCTTGCTCACCGACTGTATTGAACCCAACATCCACCGCACCGAGTTCTGGCTGCGCAAGGCCATCGGCTGGGCCTTGCGGGACGTGGGCCGCTTCCACCCGGAATGGGTGGTGGAGTTTGTAGAGGGCCACCCGGAGCTCAGCGGGCTCTCGCGGCGGGAGGCGATGAAGCACTTGGGGAAGTGAGCGTGCGTGGCTAACTTGCTGCAATGCGCATCTTGCACTCCTCAGATCTCCACGGCCGCTACAAGGCCTTGTTGAACGGTGGCCATGACTTTGATCTGTGGTTGGACACGGGTGACTTTATGGACAACAAAGGAAGAAAGCCGAATACCGCATACACCATCGATGCCGGTGTTGAGCGTGTGTACCAGTCCAAGCTCATTCGCTGGAAGAGCTTGACCAAGCGCTTCACCGCATGGCTCGCTGGGCGCCCGGCCATTCTTGTTCCAGGCAACCACGACTTCGTCAGCTTCGGCCGCCGTCTGCAAGCCGATGGCTGTCCCAATGTGCACATTGTCTCACCTGAAGGCGTGGACGTTCTCGGCCTGCGCTGGGCCGGCTTTCGGGAGATTCCACGGATGAGCGATGAGTGGGTGGGGGAGATCGAGCAGGAGGGTTTTGAGGACCTGGTACAGCAGACGTGGTCCTGCAATCCCGATGTGTTGGCGACGCACGCGCCCGCCCACGGACGCTTGGACCGCAGCAGTCTCGGCGAGAACGAGGGCATCGTGTCTCTGGCTCAGGCCCTGGAGCATCCCGGTGGCATCCGCGCGCACTTCCACGGACACACCCACTTCTCGGGTGGTGAAGTGCTTGAGCAGGGTGGCGTTCGCAGCGTGAATGGCGCGAAGCTTGTTCGGGAGTGGGAGCTCTAAAGCCGATATGTGCAGCCGCTGGATTGCGTTGCTTGTCTACTGACGTGGTCCGAACTGTTGATCCTGCTGGCGCGAAGAACCTGGGTCCGCTGGGAAGGCGCGAAACCGAAGGCGTGCGCCAGCCCGTCGAGCGTTGAGCAACGCAGCCAGCGGGTTCAGGGGCGAGTGCGAGTAGGCTCAACAGGAGTGATCACGTCAGTATGATGGAATCGAGGATGTTGATGCGCTGGTTTTCAAAACTCCCCTTGGGCTACCGATTGTTTTTGGGAACGGGCATTCCCATGGGGCTGATCTCGGGCTTCGTCTTCATCGCCGTACTCCCTCAGGCTAGCGGGCTGGCGGATTGGCCCTTCCTGGTACACCTGCTTGTAGGAAGCCTCGTTGGACTCACAAGCGGTCTTGGCTTTGGCGGGCTCATGGCCATCACACTGGGAGCGATGCAAGTCGTTGGCAGCTCGAAAGCAGGCACTGGCCAGACGGCTCTGAAGGTAAAGCAAGAAGGTACCTTCGTGGTCGTGGGGGACAAGGCGCACGCCTTCCGCCAGGTAAAGGCCGCCTTTGAGAAGCTGGGAGTCGAGACCTTCGACATCCTGGATGCCCAGGCTGGCGTGCTCACGGGCCACACCAAGTGGTCGTGGCACAGCTTTGGTGAGAACCTTGCCGCAGTGCTGCATCAAGAGCAGGGAACGTGTACGGTTACAGTCACCAGTGAGCCACGACTTGTCACAGTTCTCGTTGACTATGGCAAGAACCGCGACAACATCGATGCGATTCAGCAGCACCTGCTCACTGAGCTGGACCTACTGACGTGATGACCCCGCCTCAAGTCGAGGCATCCGATACAGAAGGGCGGAGGTCTACGCGCAGCCGGAAACAAGACTTGTCTTAGCGCTTGGTTGTCCGTGCCTGTAGGTCTCAGTGCGGCTGCAGCCGCCGAAACGTCTCCAAGGCTCGATCTCTGCGTCGCTCGACCAGCTGCCGCAGATTCAGAAACTGTATCTGCTCAAAGGTGTAGCCTGGCTGCTCCGGTGGGAACTCCGGATCTGGAGGCAGTAGGCCTCGTGCCGTATCTGCTACAGACGCGGTGTTGGAGTACTGAAGACAGCCCACCAGAAAGCGACGCTGAGTGTCCTGCTCAGTCTCTCTGGCCGCAGTCAGGAGCAGCTCTTGGGCCCAGGGCTCCTCAATCCAGGACAGATAGGCCGCCATCTTCTCGAAGGCGTTCGGCACCTCGGAGCGCAGAGCTTGCTTGACGAGCGCTGGCGCGTGTTCTGGAAAGAACTCAAGGGCCAAGAACGCGTACTCTGAGTCAAAAGGGTTCCCCTTGAATCCGGGGCTGCGTCGCTGCCGTGCGAAACGCTGAATGAGGTCCTGAGCCATCTCGAGATGAAGCCCAGTCGCCAAGCACCAGCGCGCCAGCCTGCAAGCTGAGAAGGGGTTGTGCAGGGTGGGATCCATCCGGGCAGCCAGAGCGATGGCTTGGCTGCCGGGCGCCTCCTTCAGCGCCATAAGGGCCTCGATCGCGCGCCCTGTCCCCGCTTGAATGGGGCCCTCCAAGACCTTCAAGGCCACCTCTGTCAGTGCGGCGTTGTCGACCACGGAGATCAGGTCCTTGAGCAGCCGCGCGTTCTTGCCGCCCCGGACCAGACCCAGTGCCCAGCTCTGAAAGGCCTGTGAGCCGCCAGGGTCCGCTTCATCGCCCATCTCGCCCAAACGTCGGCTCCACGCCGCAGCCACCTCGGGTGCCTCGAAGGCAACCTGGTTCAAGGCCTCACAGAGCTGCTCGAGCTCAGGCGCGAGCACGAAGACGTGCCTTGAGTCCTCGCGGTGCTCAACCAGCCCATTCTCTATCAGCGCATCCAATGCGGCGATAAGCAGGGGCTCACTGCCGCAGAGCCAGGCCTTGAGACGCCGTTCGGGCAGGGCGGGGTCTGCCAGAGACAGGAGACGATGGGTAAAGAAGTAGGGGTCGATCGATGCCCCAGTCAGGTCTCCGTGCTGGAAGTCCACGTCCAGATACTCATCGCCTGGGCCGCTGAGCAGCAAGCCGCTGCCGTGGTAGCGGAAGGTCCACCCAGGGTGGCCAGGCAACGGGCCGTCCTCCTCCTCGTCCTTCAAGACCTCACGGTGCATCTTGAGCAGCCAGCGCTGACGTTCCCGCTGCCTGCACAAGACCAGGGCCAGCCAGCCCGACCAGGGATTCTCCAAGGGCTCGCAAGCTTGCCCCAAAAGGGCAGCCTGCAAGGCGTCAATGACTCCGTCAGCCATCCCTAGAGATCCACCACAAAGTCGTAGAAGCTCTCAATCCCCACCGTCTCTACATAGGTGCAGGTGTGCGGGTCGTAGCCATCGTTGCTTGGCGTACAAACGATGGTCTCCGACTCCGGCAGCGCGTCCTGCAGCCACTCGGTCGTGATGTTTGGAACCTGCAGGTCGCCCACACCCAGTACGATGGTCTCGGGCACCACCTGGGTCGGCGCCAAGGCCAGGGGGTCACTGGGGTCCATGATGGTCTGGAACAGGCCCATCACCGGGTGGAAGCGGTCCATGTGTTCCCAGCCGCTCTCCGGCACGCCCACCAGGGCTGCGATGAGCTCGGGGGCTGCGGCCGTGGCCAAGGTGTCCTCGTCTACGCCGATCAATGGGGCGATGAGCCCCACTACGTCGTTGTTGGTGCCCAGCAGTCCGGTCTCCAGGATGTAGTAGGTGAAGTAGCCACCCGTTCCTGAGACCAGAGCGGCGGACGCGCCTGTTCCTTGTTGGCCCGCCAGACCGATGTGTACGGTCACGCTGCCCAGACTGTGGCCGAAGGCGCCGATGCGCTCGGGGTCGGTCTCAAACAGGGCTGGCAGCTGCTCCTCGCAGAAGCGGTGAAGCACCCGGTGGTCCACACCGGCCTGACGCTGGTTGTCGCGGAAGGCGGGCAGGTTGCCGATGTTGTAGAAGCCCAGGGAGGCATCAAAGCCCTCGTCGATCAAGGGGTAGCGGGTGCCGTAGAGGGGCTGATCGCGGCTGACCACCACGGCGCCCCCGTCTGCCAAGGACTGTGCGACCTGCTCGGCCTTGGAGCCGCTCACTGCGCGGCGAACGGCGTTGTAGGCGTGGCCTCCGGTGCCGTGGTCCCAGGTCATCACCGGGCGGTCCGTCGCGCTGTCTTTGGGCACCTGAATGACGATGCGCATGCTCTCTGGGACCGGGTCCCGGGTCAGGTTGCCCTCGGCGTCGAAGTCGATCCAGCCATCACCGCTGCGGTTGAAGTCGGAGATCAAACCCACACCGGGCTTGGCGTAGGGCTGCTCACTGAGGTCCTGAAAGGCCAGGGTCTGAATCTCGGCCTGGTAGACCTCCATCGGCCAGTCCATCAGGTCCAGGGACTGCTCCTGCAGATCCACGTAGTTGTCCAGGTAGGTCAGCTCCGTCTCCCCGTTCTCGAAGGTGATGGTCACCACCGTGGCCTCTTTCCCGGAAGGGGTCTCCCCGATGCGGTAGTCCAGAGCCGTGACGCGACGCAGGGAGACCGGCTCCAACAGGGAAGGATCCGCATCCAAAGCCGCGTCGGTGGCCGCCATCAAGGTCTCCATCTGACCCAGGCTGTCCTGTACCGGGAAGATGGTCGCCACCACGGCCTGCTTTGGGGCCTCCTCGGGCAGCTCGTAGTCCTCTGGGGACTGGGCCAAGCTCTTGTCCACAAAGGCCATGTAGCGCTCGCCAGAGGCCAGGGGCGTGGTGGGGTCCGGTGCGATGAGCAGGGTGTTGTCCCGCAGGAAGGGGTCGCCCTTGGCGTCTTCGACGAACTTGACCCAGATGGGGTGACGCTCCCCAGAGTCCAAGCTGATGAGCTGGATGGGGTCATCCTCCAGCCCCTCGTAGCGCTCCTCTAGGCCCTCCAGCGGGCCCTCAAAGCGGAAGCTGACCGCGCCCAGGTGGGAGAAGCCATGGCTGGTCTCGCCGGCCATTCGGGCCCACCCTTGGGTCATCGTCGTGCCCAACTCTGTGCCGGCCTCCGGGAACGAGGACAGATCGATGGTGCCGTCGGCCTCCATCAACTCCTCGCTGGGGAAGGGGCGGTCCAAGATGTGCTCGGAGCGGTCGGGAGCGACCAGAGCGGCGGGGCCGTTTGCGCAGGCCAGGGAGAGTAGAAGCGTCATGGGCGCCACGGTAGCCGACCCCGAGTCACCTCGCACCTACCCCACCTTCACACCTTGTAGACCAGCCCCTCGGCCGCGGCTTGAACGGGCAGCTCCGGCGAATTGAGCTGGGCCACCAAGGCGTCCAGGTCATCGTCGGATCGCGTGGGCTCGTGGCTGTCCAAGAGCAGGCGTTTGGCGCCCACTTTGCGGGCGTAGTCCAGGGCCAGCTCCGGGGTGCAGTGCCCCCAGCCGACGCGGGTCTGGTACTCGCTGTGGGTGTACTGGGCGTCGTGGATCAGCAGGTCGGCGTCCTTGGCCAGGGCTGCTCCGCTGAGCCAGCGCCCTTCGGGTAGGCCCTTGATGCAGCCCAACTGCGGCTCGTGGTCGGGCAAAAAGGCCACGACCTTGCCGGCCGCCTCGATGCGGAAGCCCAGGGTTGGACCCGGGTGAATGATCAGCTGGGCGTTGATCGAAAAGGGCCCGATCTCCCAGCGATCCCAGCTCGCGTCATGGCAGATGACCTTGGCCGGCAGCTCGTTGAAGCGAACCGGAAACAAGGGCGGCGAGAGGTAGCGACCCAGACGCTTGCGCAGGCTGTGGGTGGTGCTGGGCGGGCCCCAGATGTGTACCTCGCGTCCGGGCTGGAAGAGCGGTCCGAAAAAGCCCAGTCCCTGCACATGGTCCATGTGCAGGTGTGTAAGGAGGATGTCGATCCTCTCGTGGGGTCCAGCCTCGATCTCCCCGGCGCGCACGATGCCTGTGCCGGCGTCCAGGAAGAGCAGCCGCCCCTCGTGGCGCAGGATGGCCGAGGAGGTGTTGCCGCCAAAGCGCACGAAGTCCTGGCCTGGGCTGGGGAAGGACCCGCGCACCCCGTAAAAGGTCAGGTCCACTCAGCGCACCTCGTGCAGCAGGGCCATGACCCCGAGCTTGGTCTGACTCAGGCTGCCCAAGGGGACCGAGGTCACCTGCAGGACGCGAAGCTGGCCATCCATGCCACGCATGGCGATCTGGGCTTGGGCCGGAACTCCTTGGTCCAGGGCTTGTGCCAAGGGGTTCTCGCCCTTCGCGAGGGTCTCCCCCAGTCCGTCTTCCATGCGGAAGGCCGCCTGCCACTCAGGGCGGCTCATGCCCCCGGACTCGCCGTAGGTGCGACCCAAGAGCGCTGCTGCCGCCTCGTTGAAGTAGACGAGCGTCCCATCGGGCTCAAAGAGCAGCACCGGCGTGGTCAGTAGCGCGCACCATTGGCGGGCGAGGATCAGCTCCACGGGGCGGGGCACTCAATCTCCAAGACAAGGCAGGCAGTCTACACTGCGGTCCCCTGACTTGGTCCGCCGTGCTAAGACGCGACATCAAAGGAGCCCCACTATGATGTTGCTTGTCACCTTCTCCTTCGCCAACGGCGAGAACCCCGAGTTCGAAGCCGAGCTCAAGTCCTTGGGCAACTGGTCCAACCGCATCCCCGGTGCGTGGTTGCTGGAGAGCCCACTGGGTCCCCGCAAGGTGCGCGATCTGCTCGGCGAGAAGATGAAGGACGGGGACAAGATCTTCGTCGCACGCGTCTCCCGCAACTGGGCTGGCCGCGGCATGGGCAACGGCTTCCCCGAGTGGCTCAACCGCCGCGAGTTCGGCAAGTTCACCGAGAACAGCTAGCTCTCAGGGGCCCCCAGAGGGCCTGGTTGTCGTCAAAGGCAGTCCCTCGGGGCTGCCTTTGTCGCTCTGGAGAGAGTCAGGGAGGGGATTCAGAGCAGCGAATGCCTGCTCAGGAAGGCTTCCCGGCCATCTCGCCGCCAATGCCGGTCCAGCTCGGCAGTCCACCCGCCAACGAGGTCGCGTTGATGCAGCCCTTGCTTCGGAGGAGCTCGGCCGCCCGAAGGGAGCGCATGCCAGCGGCGCAGTAGCAGACGATCTCGTTGGCGTCTTCGACTTCCTTCCACCGCGCTTCCATCTGCTGCAGCGGAATGTGCATCGCGCCAGGGATCATGCCGCCGGCAACCTCACCGTCGGTGCGCACGTCGACGATGACGATCTCTTCCCCAGCTTCCAAGCGCTCTTTGAGCTCCTGGGCGTCGCACTCGATGTTGGCCAGATCCGCCGCGTTGTCCTGGTCCTGGGGCGGCACGGGCGGCGTGCGCTCGGTGGGCGCAGGCTTGGCCTGGTGCTCCATGCCCAGGGCACGCTTTACGGCAGACTTGATCGACGAGCGGAAGCCCATGGGTGCTCCTAGGTGCAAGAGGATGGGTTGTTGGGGGGTCCCTATTGCGTTCTCTCTCGCTCTGGGGTGCTACATCCCCCCAAGCGACCCCCTTCCCAAGCGAGGCCAAGGTGCTCCTGGCCCTGACAGCTGCCCTCTCCGCTCCGGCCCTCGCCGCCCAGACCCCGGCCCAGGTCTATGCGCAGTCCAAGACCAACGCCGAGCGCGCCGAGACCCTGATGGTGGCCGCACCGGTGCTCGCCCTGGCCCCAGTGGCCATCGTCTTGTCTCGGCAGTCCGATCCCCTGAGCTGGACCGACGCCCAGAGCAGCGTGGCCCTGGGGGGCCTGGTCCTGGGGGGAGCCAGCATGGCCGCGGCCCTCCCCTGGATGGCCGTCTCCGGTCTGCGGGCACAAGGTCTCGTGGTCTCCCAAGGAGGCGCCGGGAGGCCGGGCCTGGGCCAAGGGGCGCTGTGGACCTACGGCGCAGGAATGGTGACCCTGTTGGGCTACAGCAGCGCGCTCGTGCTGGCCGCCCAAGGTGGCACCTCCCTGCCAGGGTGGAGCGCGGCCGCGGCCTTCGGTGTGGGCGGCGGGCTGCTGCTCACCAGCGCGGTGCTCGGGGTCGCTCAGATTGAGAACCTGAACCGGGTCGGTATGGCTGGCCCGGAGCAGGGGACCGTGGTGCATCGTGTGTTTGTGGCGCCCGTGGTCTGGGGCGAAGGAGTCGGTCTCGGAGTGAGCGGACGCTGGTGAAAGTGTGCCGTCTTTCCGGCTTTTCGTGATGGGCGTTGCATGCGCCGCGCCAAATCACTCGTCGCGCTAAATCAATCGCCGCGCTTGACCATTCGCCGATCTGCCAGCTACATTAAGGCCATGTGGACGATACAGAGCCTTGTGATCGGGTTGCTCGCTTGCAAAGGCGATGATCCACCTGTGACGGACTCCCCACCGGTCACTCAAGATGACACAGGCGAGTCGTCTGATGACGTGGATGGAGACGGCTGGGTGAGCGCCGAGGACTGCGATGACGAGGATGCGGGCGTCAATCCCGATGCGGCCGAGCTCTGCCAGAGCGGAGTGGACGAGGACTGTGATGGCCTTGTCGATTGCGAGGATGCAGACTGTGTGACGCAGTGCATAGAGGACTGCCTGACCGCTGGTGACGAGGACCAAGACGGCTACGAGGACTGCCAGGACGAGGACTGCTGGGGCGTGGGGGACTGTGGGAGCCCAGAGGTTCAGGTCACAGGCGGAACCCTCTACGTGCGCAGGGCGCAGTACTTGTATGCCTCAGGAGTGGCGCACAGCTTTCACTACGCCAACTTTTACCCCAGTGGGCGGGTTGAGCACGGAGAGGAGAGCTGCAACTGGTCAGGCCGCCTCTTCGCGAGCGCGAGCTGGAGCAGCGGCCTGAAGCTCCAGAGCATGGCGCGGGTCAGCAGCAGCGTCTCCAGCGCCTGCACCATTCCGCTCGGCTCGGACTGGCTCCCGCCACTCTCACAGATGACTTGGCAGAGCAGCTCCGTCTTACAGAATGCAAGGCCCTGGATTGTGCTGGGTTCGCCCTACGGAACGAGCCACTATACCTGGGACTTTAGTGGCTCCTATAAGCCGGGCTGGGGGCAAATTTCGGACTTTAGTCGGCCGATTTTGTCGGGGGAACCCTACGCGCTGAAGTAGTCGGGGAAGGCCTTGTACTGTCTCACTCCTTCTCAGTGGACAGGCCCACTTCTTCAACCGGTATCCGATCCGCATCCCGCACAGTCGCGACAACGCTTTCAATGGAAGAGATCACAAGCTCCGGTTGCATTTCAGCAATGTTGTGAGTGCTCTTCATTGCGAAGACCTGGGTGCCTTGGCTGGAGAGCTGGGCGAGCTCCAGATCCAGCTGATTCCAGATCGGACGCTCACGCTTGTCCTCTTCAATCTCTTCTAGGTCAAGAGGATCGTAGTCCTCTTCCTCCGCCAGTGGCAGGCCCTGGGTGAGCACAATCAGGGGAATGTCGCCCAAGGAAGGAGGCGGGGCGTTTGCCTCCAAGTCCAGCTTGGCTGACATATATTCCCGGCTCATTGCGCCGGGAATGTGTGTCTGGCTCTGCATGGCGATGGCCTGCTCGAGCTCTTGGCCCGCCAAACCGGAGCCTTCCATCTTCTTCTCAACGAAACCGGAGAGTCGCAGCACCCCGATGGGCGCAAGGAAGGTTGCTGCTTTCAGGATAGGGTTCGGTCCCTTGGTTTCGGTCTCGCCGAAGCGTTGAACCTGTTACTCGTGACTGGAGTCTACAAGGACCATTCCACGAACGCGCGCTGGGTATTGGTGCGCGAACTGACGAACGTGTAGCCCACCGATGGAAGCGCCGACGAGCACAAGGTCTCCTTCGATTCCGGCTGCGTTCAGGAGCTTGTGCAGCCGCTGGGCGACTTGTTCGGCCTGGACCGGCGCATCGACTGGCTCGCTGTAGCCAAGGCCCGCGCGGTCGTAGGCGCAGGTCTGTGTTGTTTGGGAGATGCTTGGCTGGACGGCCTTCCAAGCGTGCACGCCGTTGAGCAGCCCTGACTCAAGAACAACTGTGGGAGCGCCCTCTCCTACGCACAGCAGATGCATTTGACTGCCGTCCACATCGAAGAGCTCTCCCGGCGGGGAATAGCGTTCTTGGTCCTTTGCTTGGGCGGTTGCCTGGTAGATCGCGCCTGCTGCGGGGAGCCCAATCAAGCCTGCAAGGGAGACCGAAGCGCCCACTTTCAGAGTGCTCTTCAACAGACCCATTTTGTCCTTTGCCGTTTGATTGCTTGTGATTGCCCTGGAGTCTCCTTCCTACCATGCAGGTCGCCGAGGGCGTCCTGTATCTGAGCTACTGGGGCTAGTTTCCGCTTGTTCTCGCGTGATCACGTCAGTAGTCCGCGAGAGCACGCGGCCCAAGCGTGTCGGGCAGGCTGCCGGTTGGGCTTGGGTGACAGCCATCCCCCATCCAGTCGTGAAGGACGCCCTCTCTTCCCATGCACTGGGCCAGTTCACTCGCGAAGAGACACTCCCCGGCACGCCCCCCAACTGTCAGCGGGAGCGCCCAGACCTGCTGTCCCGGGGCGGGGGGAATTCTCTGGGAGGGAGATCCGTAGTGCCCCAGCGCGATGTCACTGCGGTGCCCCAGTCCAAGAGACAGGATGCTGTACAGATCGACCACCTTCTGGGTGGAGGTATCCGGCGTGGCCCAGATGCCAATGGCCAGATTCGCCCACTCCGGCTCGCCGATCAGATTCAGAATCTGTGCGGAGTCAAAGCCTTTTTCCAGAGCCTGTACCTGGATCTCCGCTTCGCCTTTGCGCTGCAGCCGGAGCGCCCCGTCGCTGGAGAGCTCCGTTGCCCAGTCGTGGGTGCAGCCTTCATACTGACGTGGTCCGAACTGTTGATCCTGCTGGCGCGAAGAACCTGGGCCCGCTG
>OJIO01000496.1_pt1 | contig 25229 bp, 23 predicted proteins | sample 1595621 | NCBI WGS metagenome assembly OJIO01 (sample SAMN05416776, study PRJEB24817) | seawater metagenome | isolation source: Sea water | place: Canada:Atlantic | collected 2013-07 | reverse complement strand
GTCTCGGGGGTCAGGTAGCCAAGCGCGGCCAAGGCGGCCTGGGTGTCGGGATCCAAGTCCGTGGGGGGCGCTGGCCGCTCTCCCTCCCCCAAGATCGCCAGGAACTCAGCGATGCGCTCGGGCTGGTCCAGTGGGGTCTGCTGCCACGGGTCGAGCACCACGTCGAAGAGCTGTGGCTGGCCCAGGACGGAGAGCTTGTGGGAGCCCTGCACCAGGGCGCGATGGGGCTGCCAGCCGAAGCGTTGGGTGAGCTGCCAAGACTCCAGGATGAGGGGCCGGGGATTTCCAGGCTGGATCGCGCCGTCCAGTCCGCTGGGCACGGGCAGGCCCAGCAGGGAGAGCAGGGTGGGCAGCACGTCGGCCAGGCCCACGGCTTGGTCCACCTGGGCGATGGGAACGCCTGGGCCGCTCAGGATCCACGGCACCCGCATCTGCGCCTCGTCGACCAGCAAGCCGTGCTCGGGTTCCTGAGACTCGCTCAGACCCTCGCCGTGGTCCCCGACGATCACCCAGAGGGTCTCCCGGGCCCGGGCATCCATGGCGCTCTGCAGCTGCCCGACGGCCACGTCGAGCCGGCCAAGCTCGGCGTTGTACCCATCTTTGTAGGGCAGGTGGGCGTCGTAGAGGTGTACCCAGAGCAGCACGGGTTCGGGGTGCTGATCCAAGAGCTCAATGGCGCCGGCGACGACCTGTGTGGCCGGCCGCTCCCGTCGCCAGGGGTTGCCGCTGGAGAAGGGCAAGCGGGCGTCCACCATGACAAAACCCTGGGCCAAGCCCCAGCGCGGGTGGGTGACGAAGGCGGCGATGGAGGCGATGGGGGTCCAGCCTTGGGAGGCCAGGATCTCGCCCATCAGGTTCAGCTCGGGGGCCACGACCCGATCGCCGTTGGCCTGCACGCCGTGGGCGCTGGGCTCCAAGCCGCTCATCAGGGTGGTGTGCGCCGGCAAGGTCAACGGGGTCGGACTGTAGGCCCGGTCAAAGCGCGTTCCGGACTGGGCCAGCGCGCTTAGGTTCGGGGTTGGGACCGGGCCACCGTAGGCGCCCAGACGGTCGGGGCGGGTGGTGTCCAAGGTGACCAGCACGACATCGGGCTTGGCGGGCTCCGGGGTGCAGGCCATGCTTGCCACGAGCAGCAACGCGGCGCTCACAGCTGCTCCAGGCTGCGCAGGGGGGAGGTGTTCACCAGGGCCCAGCGTCTCTCCCACAGCGCCGCTTCTCCGTCCTGTAGGTGCTCGTGGAGGTACCAAGCGCTGGCGTAGAGCTCGGCGTCCACAAAGCCCGCGTCCAGGCCGGCTTGCAGGAGCTCTTGGGCGCGCTCCAGCTCCCCTTGGTCCACGGCGATGCGAATGAGCACGGGCCGCAGGCGTGGGTGATGGGGCGCCAAGAGGGGTTTGCGCTTCATCGCCATGGCGGCACCAGCGCTCCAACCTGAGCGGCGTCTGGCCTCGGCCAGGATGGCCATGGCGCGCACGTCGTCTCGGGCACCGGAGAGGGCCTCTTTGGCGTAGGCTTCGGCGGCAGCCAAGTTGCCCAGATCCATCTCCAGCTGGGCGTTGATCAGGTGAACGCCAGTGCGGTCCAAGGCCTCTTTGGACAGCATGACCAGCTCAAGATCGACGGTCTCCACCTGACCCAGGTCCATGGCGCGAGCGGCCCGCATCAGGGGCATGGCCTCGGACTCCTCAGCCACTGTCTCGGCGTCTTGGGCTTGGCCTGCACGGGAGAGGGTCAGCCAGAGCAAACCGGCCTGGCCCGCTTTGGTCTCAGGACTCCGGGCTCGACTCTCCATGAGCCACTCGGCGGCCCGATGCCATTGCTGGTGGTAGGCGTAGCAGGTGGCCAGGCGCGGGGTGAGCAGCCCTGTCTGTTTGGCTGTGAGTTGGGGGAGCTGAGCCTCTCCCTCGGTGCAGCGTCCCATGCCCACGAGCGCTTGGCTGTGCTGAAAGACCTGCAAGGGACTGGGTTCTTCGGTCGAGGCCAATGTCTCCTCGGCTTGAACGAAGCGGCCCATCTTCAACAGCATGCCCGCGCGCTTGGTCTTGCCGTTGCCGGAGTTCGCGCTGATCTTGGCCTTGCCAGGACCCGCTGGGTTGCGCGGGCCCGGGGCCGCAGCGAGGAGGAGAGCGAGCAGGAGCATTTGGGCCATGATCAGCAGCAGGGTGGGTGAGGCCGACGTCGAGGCACCGCGTGGCTTGAGCCACCGCCCAACGCGGGTGTTCAATCCACCAGGGGGTTGCCGTCAGCGTCGGTGAACTTTCCGGTCACGATCTGGATGATGTCCCAGATCTGCCAGAGCCCGCAGCCGCCCATGGTGACCAGCTGCAGCAGGCCGGTGAGGATGTGGCCGGTGTAGAGGCGGTGGATGCCCGCAATGCCAAAGGCCATCGGGGCGCCAGCCAGGATCAGGGTCATCTGCTTGGCCTTGCCCTGTCCCGAGGGAGCAGCCTTCGGGGCCGTCGTGGGGGCCTTGGGCTCGGCAGCAGCCTTTGCCAACTCTTCCTGAGCCTCCTGGATGTTGTCGTTCATCATCTCGGCGTCTTCGCCCAGCTCCTTGGCCTTCTCGTAGTGCGCGATGGCCTGCTCGAAGTTGCCCAGGAAGAACTGGCAGGCGCCGATCTGGCCTTCAGCGGTGCCTCGCTTCTCAGGGTGCTCGGCGGCGATGGCGGCATAGGCCTGCATGCAGTCTTGGTGGCGGCCCTCCAGCATCAAGCGGGCGGCGGCGTTGATCTTGTCGTCGATGGGGCTGGTGGACAAGCCGGCCAGGAGCTTGTCCTGAAGGGCGCGCGCCTCTTCCAGGGACAGGCCATCTGGGCCGATGAAGGTGCTGTGAGAATCGGACATTGGGGGCTCCTTTGGCGTGAAGGGTACACCCTGGGCTAGGCCTTGGACGGCAACACGACCGGGCAGGCCTTGTGCCGCTCGGTGCCGGCAGGGTCCTCCCCGCGCAGCAGGGCCTCCATCGCGCGCCCACACAGGCCGTCTACTCGGGTGTTCCCAGGCTCCCCGGCGTGCCCCTTGACCCAGGTCCAGACCACCTTGTGCCGGGTCAGGGCCCGGTCCAACTCGGCGACCAGATCCTGGTTCTTCACCGGCTCGCCGTCCCGCTTGCGCCAGCCGTTCTGCTTCCAAGCGTGGGCCCACTTGGTGGCCACGTTCCGCACGTAGGTGCTGTCTACCCGCAGCTCGACGTGGGTGGGCCGCTGCAGGGCGTCCAAGCCCTGGATGACCGCCATCATCTCCATGCGGTTGTTGGTGGTCTCTCGGGTGCCACCCCAGAGCTCCAAGGTCGCGCCGCTGGCTGCGTGCACAATCATCGTGCCCCAGCCGCCCACTCCTGCAGCTTGGCGGCAGCCGCCGTCGGTCCAGATCCACACCTGGGTGTCCGCCAGCTTGGGCACCTCCCCCAATGGCGCGGCCTCCTTCTCGGTGCCCGGAGGCGGAGCGGCGGCCATGGCGGCCTCTTTGACCGTCTTGTAGTCCGGCTCGCTCTTCTCAATGTCGGAGCAGACCAGGTCTAAGGTGCTGGTGTCTCGCTTTTGCTCCAGCGCCTCTATTAGACGCCGGCTGGCTTCGGACTTTTTGACCTTGTCGCCAGCCACGATGCGGTGGACGAGTGCGTGAAAGGCGTCGTTTCGAGCCAGCACCAGGGTCTGTCCAGGGGGCAGCTTGGGCACCGCCGCGATCAAGGCCTCGCACATCATCGCCCAGGAGCTGGCGCCTGCGCGGCCCCCGGATCCCTCGGCGACCACCTTGCCACCGACGTGCAGCGCGAAGGCCCAGCCCCCTTTGCCGGAGCCCGCCAACACCAGACGCTTCACTTGCGTCCCAGCGTGCCGTCTTGAGCCACCTGAACGCCCGTGGCCGGGAAGTCCTCTTTGGAGAGCTTGCGAATCAGGTCCACGGCCTTGTTGTCGGCGTCGGGCTCAGGCACCCCTTCGCCCATCTGCTTGGTGGGCAGGATCTGACCGGAGACGAACTTGCCTTGGGCGTCCAGAGTGACGTCCAGGATCAGGCCCACCCCCAAGTAGCCGCTCAGGTTGAAGCGCCCGTAGGTGGCGAAGTTGCCCAGGCTGTAGGCGATGAGGCGGTCCTTGTAGATCTCCATCGCGCGGGGGACGTGGGGGCCGTGTCCCAGGACCAGGTCAGCGCCAGCGTCGACCACGACATGGGTGAACTCCCGCAGGTGGCCGCGGTCCTCGCCGTAGAACTTCTCAGTGCCGTAGGGCACGTGCAGGGCCTTGGAGCCCTCGGCCCCGCCGTGAAAGCTCACGATGACCAGATCGTGGGTCATGTCCACAGCGCGGACCAGCTCTGCGGCCGCCTCGTGGTCGTTGACGTAGTGCCCAGACTTGCTGGTGTGAAAACCCAGCATGGCGATGCGCAAGCCATTGGACTCCACGCTGGCCACGGTGCCCGGACGGCCGCTGTAGGCGATGCCCAGACCGTCCAAGGTCTTCTCCGTCTCCACCCGGCAAAAGTCCCCAAAGTCGCTGGCATGGTTGTTGGCCGTGCTGGCCAGATCCACCCCCCACTGGGCCAGGTAGTCGCCATAGCGGGTGGGGCTGCGGAAGGCGTAGCAGTTGCTGCCCGAGCCGCACTTGGTGGTCTTGCCGCCATCACAGAGCGGCCCCTCCAGGTTGATGAAGGTCAGGTCGGCATCTTGGAGCAGCGGTCCCACTGCATCCAGCAGGTTGGCCCCATCGTTTGGAGGCAGCTTTCCGGCGGGAAAGTCCGTGCCCAGCATCACATCGCCCACTGCGCGCAGACGCACGGTCGTGCCTTCTGCCACGCCTGCTCCCAGAGTGGTAGGGGCGCCCTTGGCTGCCTTGGCCACCATGGCCTCGGTCGCGAGGTGACCCTGGGCTGTGGGCAGGTATTGATCCACCTGTTTGTGGTCTGGATCCAGGGTCTTGACCTGATTCCAAGCCTCCACTGTTCCGGCCCAATCCGCCAGCAGCCAGTTCGCCCAACCCAGCTCCCAGTGGCAGTCCACCCGGGTTGCATCGGCCGCAACACAGGCACTCAGCTCCGTCTTGGCCTTCTCCGCTTCCTTGGCCTGGAGCGCCGCCACGCCGGCCTGGTAGTGGGCCTCGGGGTCTTGGGCCTGGGTCTCTGCGGGGGCAGTCAGGCAGGCGAGGAGGGAGAGGAACATGAGCTATCCAGCAGGGTTGGCGGGCTCTTTAACACGCAGAGTGTAGAGCACCGTCCCTGCGCAGTTTCCCGCCACCGAGGCCAGGTCATCTCGCTTTGTCTTGACCCCCACGCGCATTGGTGGGAGGACTAGTTCAGGTTGAAGAATCTTAGTTTGATTGGGAGTTGTTTGAATGTCTGATATCGAAACCCTTCGTACGGCGCGTTCCGATGCCCAGAGCCATCCGCAAGCGGTTGCCGATACTCTGAGTGACCCGTTGGCAGGCCAGAGTCTGCGGGATCCATTGCAAGCTGCGGGCGGTAGCGCATTCCCTGAGCGGGCAGCGGGAATCGCGTCCCAGGCGACTGCCGGATCCGGCAGCGCTTTGCCCATGTTGGGCCAGATCCAGTCGTCGTTTGGCAAGCACGATGTCTCCGGCGTTCGGGCGCACCAGGGCGCGGGCGCAGACGCCGCAAACCGACAGATGGGCTCCCGCGCTTTCGCCACAGGCAGTGATGTGGTGCTTGGCAACTCGGGCAGTGATCTGCACACGGTGGCCCACGAAGCTGCCCACGTCGTTCAGCAACGCGGTGGTGTTCAGCTTGCCGGGGGGGTGGGACAGGCTGGGGATGCATACGAGAAACACGCCGATCAGGTCGCCGATGCGGTCGTCGCCGGACGAAGCGCCGAGGGACTGCTGGATGCGGCGCCCAGCGGTGGGAGCAGCGCCGGTGGTATCCAGATGGCCAGTGACTACAGCGGCCTGCTGCCCGACCACGACGCGCTAGGTGGGGAGTACGACTACGATGGCGGCAAGAAGAAGGACTTTACCTACCACCACATCGTGCCGGAGAACCGCCTCAAGGCTGCGGCCGCCCGCATCATTCTCATTCAGGCAGACTCCGGGGACGAGGAGCTGACCCAGGCTGCCGAGGGGCTCGAGGCAAACGCGGCCGCCAAGCGCGAGGAGACCCGCTCCATCAACTTGGCCCATGCCATCGAGAAGGGGGTCCTCGGGGCCTACCCTGAGCTCGGTGGTGCGGCGCCGTCCGCCTCCGAATTGCTTCCGTTGATTCGGGGGAACGCGGGATTGGACGGGCTCTACGATGCGGTGCGTGGCTTGATGGATCCGCGAATCAAGCGCGTCATGGGGGAGCGCAAGAGGGTGTTGATGCGTGATCTACCGAAGCTGCGGGGACTGGAGGACATCGCCGCCGATGACCTTGGGCTTGTGGCTCTGATTCAAGCCAGCAGGTTGGATCAGTACGGCACGCCCTTGATTACGGCCCAGCAGGTGGCGACCGCAGTCGCCGAGTCCAAGAACCGCAAGGGCCTTAAGAAGGGCACCTTCAATGGGAAGATCAAGGCCATCGTTGACGGCAAAGACTACGACTGGTTTCTTGCCAACAATGCCTCTTGCATCAGCGAGGCCAACGCGGGCGTAAATGGGTCCCTGAAGAACGCAGTCCGTGACAAGGGCTTGGCGAGCGAGGCGCACGGCTTCAAGCACGCCGTGCAGTGGAATCCGGGCAACATCCAGCGCGGTCCCAAGGGGGACACCCGAATCCAGGGCGCCGGGAAGACTGGTTTTGACGCCTTGTTGGACGATGGAGGTGCGGGCTTTGAGACGGCGGCCGTGAACTTGGTCGACAGCGGGCAGTTTGCCCTACTCCAGCAGCTCAACGTGGCTGTGGAGGGGGTGCTGGCCCTGGCTGTCGATGCTGGTGGTGCTGTGGATGCCGCCAAGCGGGTCATCACCTTGAGCCGCCAGATTCAGGACTTTGGCGCCAAAGGTTTTGATGCCTCGGAGTGGGAAGAGCAGACCGTCGATGAGAAGAAGGTCATGCGCATCAAGCGTGATGAAGAACGCATCGCGGCGGCCAACCTCCCCGAGTGAGCGCAGCTGGCCTGCCTTCCAACAACCATGCAGGCTTGCTGGTGTTTGGAGGCAGACCTGCCGCTGGAGCTTTGGGTCGGTGTGACTAGTCGGTCGCTCCACAGATCCAGCGCTGCAGGCTCACCCCGTGCCCGTCCATCTTCTCGCTCGAGAGCACCTGGAATCCGGCCTGCACCAGGCGCTCTTCCAGCTCTTTGGCCTTGGCCTTGCTGCCCAGTCCGCCGTCCTTCGTGATCACAAAGCGGCCGCCGCTTGCCAGGACGCGACGCACCTCCGCCAGGCCGCTGTCCACCTCCGGCCAGTGGTGGTAGCTGTCAAAGGCCAACAGCCACTGGGCGCTGCCTGTCTCTGCTGGGATTTGGCTGGCGCCACCCAGGAGCAAGGTGATGCGTTCCTGGAGCCCGGCCTGGGTCACCGCTTCCTGGGCCAGCTCGACCATGCGCGGCACAGGGTCTACGCCGATGAGCACCGTGTCCTCGTTTGCGCCCGCGATGTGACGCAATGCGCAAGCGGTGCCGCAGCCCAGGTCCACGACGCGGTCTGTGGGTTGGAAATCCAGCCCCCGCAAACCCAGCAGGTTCGTGGGGTACTCGCCGTACTTCTGCGCGTACCATTCGGCCGTCTCCTTGGTCCACTCGCCCATCTCAACTCCCAAGCTGTACGATTGCAGGCGAGGTCACCATGTCCCTGAACGCCTTCTTGAACGCCTTATCCCCAGAGCTCAGCGCTGCCTTGCGGCCCTTGGTGCGCACCACCCAAATCCCTGTTCTGGGTCCGGTTCTGGGCGGTCCCACTGACCAGCTGGCTGGGGCTCCTTGGTTGCCTGCTGGAACGGAGCATCCAGCCTGCGCCTGCTGCGGCAAGCCCCTGGCGCTCTTCCTTCAGCTGCGCACCGACCCCATCCTGGCGGCCTTTCCTGGCTTGGAAGCCGGGCTCTTGGTCCAGCTCTTCTACTGCATTGATGGGGACGGCCCCTGTGAGGTGGAGGCCGAGACCTGGGAGGCCTTCAACACGAGCACGGTGGGTCGCATCGTGCCCATCACGGAGGGGGGCGGCTCTGGCCAAGCCCGCTTGCCGGGCCAGTCCATCGTGGGGTGGCAGCCCGCCCATGAGCTGCCCGATCCTGAAGAGCTGCCCTCGCCCCTGCGGGAGGACTTGGACGGGGACACCTGGATGGCCCTGGGTGAGTTCTGCCACGATGGCGACAAGCTGGGTGGCTGGCCGGCTTGGGTGCAGGGACCGGAGCTTCCGAGCTGTAGGAAGTGTGGGAGCAAGATGCTCTTTCTCTTCCAGGTGGACTCGAACTGCGGCGTGGACCACATGTTCGGTGACGTGGGGACCGCGCACTTGAGCTACTGCGAGAAGCACCCAGAAGAGCTGGGCTTTGGGTGGGCTTGCGGATGAAGAAGCCTCGAAAAATCGTGGTGGATGGGCAGAGCTTTCTCTGGCGCTACACCCACGGGCACCTCGATGGGGTCTGCCAGGACAAGCTCTCCATTCACCCCGAGTCGGGGGCCAGTCTGCGGGTGCTCTTTCTCTCCGGAGAGGCAGGCAGCACGACAACCGGAGAGGGTTGGGGTGGTCATGTTGGCGGTCTGCTCATTGGAGGCCGCAGCTACAACCTGAACAGGCCCGTGCTGATCGCCCAGATCATCCGAGCCGCTCTGCCTTCTGGCTGGAGAGAGCAGGAGCGCGGGGACTTTGTGGTGAACGGATTTGAGCTTGTCAGCGACGCGGGTATTCAGCCGTGCGACTGAGTCAAGCGGCCCTAGAAGCGAGCTTGGAGGAGATCTTTACCCAGGCTTGTCCCGAGATTTCCTGTGTGCTGTCCGTCGCTCACCCGGAGCTGAAGGGAGAGCAGTCCCTACACATCTTTCAGGCGCCCCTCTCTGTGCCGCCCTTGGCCTTTTATGCCCGCGCCATGGCTCTCACTTGGGCGGACGCCACCGTGGATTCTTAGGGGCAACCTTGGCCTGGCCGGCACATTCTGGACCCAGAAGAGCTGCAGCTTCCAGGCTTTCTCGAGATTCAAGAAGACCTGCTCTGCGGGGAGTTTGTCGCTACCGAGTCGCAGGAGCTGCTGCCTTGGTTTGTGGACAAGGCCGCCGAGGCTGGGGCGCTTGTGGTCTTTGGGCCGGTTCAAGCGGCTTGGCAGGTGCTTGACCGCTGGAACCTGCGCCGCTGCTTGTTCCGGACGGCCGAGGCTTGGGTGCTCGTGGAGTGGGGCACCAGCGCCTAAGGTCCGTGACCTCAGGTCAGCGCGCGCTCAGTACTTCACGCTGCAGCCCCAAGGCTTGGGCTTGGTGACCTCGATCTCGGAGCCACTGAGCACGCCTGCGATGGCGGTCCCGGCGTAGGGCTTGTACTCCCCTTGGCTGGCACCCAGAGGCGCGTTGTCCAGAGCACCGTTGAAGCGCACCATGCCTTCGGTGTCGATCACCACGATCTGTGGGGTGGTCTTGGCGCCATAGACCTTGCCGACTGCGCCGCTGGCATCGAGCAGCACGGGGCCTTCGATGTCCCACTTGCGGGCGGCCCGACGGTTCTCATCTGCGCCAGCACCCTGCTTGCCGGCCGAACCGGAGTTGATGCGCAGCCAGACCGTGTCCGTGGCGTGCAGGGCGGAGAGCTCTTGCACCACGTCCTTGTCGTAGGCGGCCTTTACGAATGGGCAGCCGGGGTTGAACCACTCCAGGACCATGACCTTGCCGTTGTGCTGCTCCAAGCTGTGGATCGTGCCGTCCACATCGGGCAGGGAGAAGTTCGGCGCGGCCTCTCCCAGCTTGGCCTTGGCTTCTGCCTGAATGGGCGTGGGCAGCTCGGCGACTGCGACGGGGGTGCTCGCGGTACTGCAGGCGAGGAAGAAGAGACTCAACATGGGGTTCCTGTAGCGCAATGCCTTGGGTGCGTAGCCCCATTAGGGGAGCACACCTTCTCCCGTGCGAGGTCAAATGGACGCTGCATCTGTCGTGACCGCCACCCTGCTCCTGGCGCCCGGAGGCGTTCCCGGTGTGGAAGGCCCTGCCGCAGTGCTGGACTTTGAGCTCAAGAAGGACTGGCACATCTACTGGGAGAACTCAGGGGACACCGGCCTTCCCACCGAGTTTGAGGTGCGCACCCCAGGGGTTGAGCAGGGCGAGCCTGTGTGGTCGGTTCCCCACCGCATCCTGCGCCCGGGTGACCTGACGGACTTTGGCTACGAGAAGCACGCCACCATCGCGGTGCCCCTCTCGGCCGCACCGGAGAGCGCCACCGCCACCGTGCGCTACCTGGTCTGCCGGGCCGATTCCTGCATCCCTGGCGTAGCGGAGCTGAGCCTGAGCGCCGGCACCCCCAAGCTCTACGACCTGCCCACGCCGGTTGTCGCACAGCGGTCTGGCAAGGTGGCGACAGTGGCCTTGCCTGGCGTGACCCATGCTGAGATCTTCCCTGACTTGGTGCTCTCTGAGAGCGGGGTCAGCAGTGAGCTGGTGGACGGAGTGCTCACCGTCAAGCTGGCGCCTTCTGCCCATGGAACCTTGCTCATTCGCGGGAAGGGCAAGGGGGGCGAGGTCTTCTACGGGGTGGAGCTGTAGGCCGCCAATTCGGTGAATCCAGCCACTGCACCCTCAAAGTGCTCTGCACGAACCACCGCGTAGGCCGGATCCGCAAAGAAGCCCTCGCACGCCGCTTTGTCGCGGAAGTAGATCGCAAAGATGCGCGTGACCGGGTGCCCAAAGTCGCCCGTGACCTCGTCCGTCACCGCGTCGTAGGCAAAGCCGCCGCCGTAGCCCTTCAAGATGGGCAGCATCGCCGCCCGGTAAGCGGTGTAGGCGGAAGGATCGGTCACGTTCATGGCGACCAGGCGGGTGTAGGACATGCCTCGGTTATAGCCGCTGCCCTTCCTCGGAGCCCCCATGCTGTTGGCCCTGTTGCTCTCCTGCATCCCCAAGCCTGCTGGGCTCTCGGAGCTCACCTCCGAGCACGACGCCTTGGTGTTGGCCTGGAGCCAAGCCTTGGACGCGGGGGAGCTGGCCCAGCTTGGTCCCCACCTCCACCCGCTCTCGGCGCAGACCCTCACGGGGGGCTTTGATCAGCCTGAAACCCTGGCCTACCTGCTGCCTCGAACCCCAGAGGGTCGCGCTCTGGCTCAAGAGCACCCAATGGTCGGTGAGACGGTCATTCTGGGGGCTGTACAGCTCCACGGTGACCGAATCCTCCTGCTGCAGCGCTCCACAGGCGAGGTCATGGCGCTCGCAATGCGTCCCGACGCCAACGGCACCCCCAAGCTGAACCTGGGCCCCTTTCTGCAGCTGCCTGGAGACTCCTTGGACGGCGGCCTGCCCATCGTGCCGCTGCGGGGAGATGCTGCTGAAGCCTGGGCTGAGCTGGGCGATGTCTACGCCAATCCAACCCAGGCCGCCGCCCGTCTGGAAGGCCCCGGCGTGGCCGCCTTGGCAGAACTGCTGTGCGTGGGAGAGGCCGGCACCCTCTGTGGGGGCGCCCATCCTGCCGCTGACATCGCCCGGGTTCGTGGCGCCAGTCTGGCCTTGGTGCAGGAATTCGGCGATGAACCCCTGCTCTCAGCCCAAGACGGCGAGGACGTATGGATACTCGTGGCCCGTCCATATGCGACTGGACCTAGGCCTCAAGACCCCCTCCGCGTGGCCTACTTTGTGCGGAACTACCGCCAGCAAGGCAATCGCTGGGTGGAGTGGGTGCCGGAGTCCGGTGTGAACATGGCGCTGATTCAAGGCAGCTTGGCCATGCTGGAGCAGCCCCCGGTGCTGGACGAGCGGCCCATCGCTTGTGCCGATGCCCGGGTGCAGGTCTCTCTGGTGCAGAGCGGCGATGCCCAGCTCATCGCTTGTTTGGACAACCTGGTCGATGTGCAGCTTGGGCCCGGCCGATTGAACCTGGCCTTGGACGACGGAGCCTTGGCGGCTTGGCAGAGTCAGCTCACCTCCAGCTCTCCGCGCATTCAGGTGCAGGTGGACGGCCAGGCGTGGCCCGAGATCTTCGCCCCGCAGCCTGGGCACAGCTTGGGCGTCATGTTGCCCAAGGGCATGGAGCCAGGGGCGAAGGTGGCGATGCAGGAGCGGATCCGAGGCTGGATCGCGGAGCAGTGATCCCAGCCGCGATAGAGGGCGCTCGGAGGTACCCATGTGGCTTGCATTGACCGTGGTGGCGCTGGCCGGACCCACGCCCGTTCCCGACCCCCCTGCCGATTCTCCGCCTGCCCCAACGAGCGCTGCATCGCCTCCGGCTTGGACGGTGACGGTCGACCCCCTGACCACGGCCCTGGGCTACGTGCACCTACAGGTTGAACGCCGGCTCTCCCCGCACACCAGCCTGTATGTCGGGCCCCACATACGGCTCTTCGACGGCATCCTGACCCCTGAGCCTGAACCCTACGTGGGCTTTGGCGCCGAGGTGGGCTTTCGCTACTTCTTCAAGGACCAGGCGCCTTCGGGAAGCTGGGTGATGGCCCGCGGCGTGTTGGCCCGCATGAACACCACCTACACCGAGCTCAACCCCCTGGGTGGTGCCCCTCTGCAGTCTGTGGAGTGGGGTGGCTACGGCAGTGCGCTCGTGGGCTACACCAAGATCTTCAATGATCGCTGGGTGCTCTCCGGTGGCGCCGGGTTCAACTACTTGGCCTACGACATTGATGGAATGGGGGCCAGCGGGCCCTTTGTGGCCCTGCACACCAACCTGGGCGTGGCCTTTTAGGGGCGCTATCGCCGGGGGGGCGGTCCACCGCGGCCTGCCCAGGGTGGCGGCGAGCGGGGGTGCAGGGCGCTCCAGTAGGGGTTCAAGAGACTGAATCCCCCTTGGGCCGTATCGACCACCTGCACGGGCCTGTCGTCCGTGTGCAGCCGCACACCCTCGGTGAGCGCGCTCGAGGTCTGACTGGTCGCGACCACCTTCCGGCTGGGCAGCTGGCTGGTCTCGGCCACACCCACCAGCCCAAAGAGCCCCTTTTCCAGGAAGATCAGCCCGCCGTTGGGGAAGGCACTCCACAGACTGGCCAAGAAGCTGGCCAGCGGCTCCGCCTGGGTGATGGCGGCCGGGTTGAACTTGACGAAGACCACGCCGCCAGGGTTCAGGCGAGCTCTGGCCTGCTCGTAGAACTCGACGGTGTAGAAGGTGGCCGAGGCCGTCTTTGGCCCGTAGGCGTCCACCGAGACCACATCCCACTGCTCGGTGTTGGTGCGCACAAACCAGCGGCCGTCCCCGTCCACGATGCGCAGGCGGGGGTCCGCCAGGATGTCCTCGGTCCCAAAGTGGTGGAGCAGGGTGCGCATGTTGGGGTCCAGCTCGACCACCACGAGCTCCTCGACGCTCTCCACGCTCAAGAAGGCCTTGGCGGTGGCCCCGGTTCCCAGGCCAATGGCCAGCACCCGCTTTGGGTTGGGGTGCAAGGCGGTGGGGCCCAGGGCGCGCAGTGCGTGGTCGTTTACCGGTCCGAGCACGTTGGCTGCGCCGATGCGGTGGCCGCTGCTGGTCAGGGCACGCTCATCGCCGCGCACGCTCACCAAGGTGGAGCCTTGCAGGCCCTCGACGGTGTCCAGGACCACATCGTCTGGTGGCAGCACGCGGGCGCCGGCCACGGGCGGAGCGACCACCAACATCACGCCGCCGAGCACCAGGGCAAACACACCAAAGGCGGCCGCAGGCACCTTGGCCTTGGCGCGCACAAAGGCGCTCAGGGCAACACAGGCGCTGGCCATGCCCAGGAGTACGGCCAGGCGCTGGGCGCCCAGCAGTGGCATCAGCACAAAACCGGTGGCCAGAGAGCCCACGACTGCACCGGCGGTGTTCACCGCGTAGAGGCGCCCCAGAGAGGTGGAGATTCTCTGACCCGAGGCCGCCATCGCATTGGAGAGCAGCGGAAAACTCGCCCCCAACCACATGGCAGGCAGCAAGGGCAGCAGGGCCTCGGCGATGGGATAGCGGGCCGCACCCAGCAGCAGCTCTCGTGCCGGCTCCAGGGTGAGCCAAGTCAGCACGGCCAGGATCGCTTGGCTCCAACCCAAGGGCTTTCCCAAGCCTTCCGGTATGCGCCGGGCGATCACGCCTCCAATGCCGATGCCCAGCACCACAGCGGCCAGCACGATGGCAAAAGCCACCGCGTCCGAGCCTGAGCGCGCGGCCAACAAGGGACCGCTCAAACGGCTCCAGCAGAGCTCCAGGCCCATGCCCACCGCGCCGGTGACTGCGGCTGTGATCCAAAGGCTTGTTGGGGGGCCCTCGCTCGGTGGCGCCGCTTCTTCTGCGGCTTGGGGAGCGCTTCCAGGGGGGAGCAGGTAAGCGAATGCGGCTACGAGTAGATTTCCTGCCCCAAGCGCAGCGCTCCCCAAGCTCAGGCCCAGGCTCCACGGCAGCCACAGCCCGGCAATCAGCGCCCCGCCCGAGGCCCCGATGGCGTTGACTCCGTAGAGCAGGCCGACGCGCTCAGGCGCATCGTCGCCGTTCACCGCGGCCGCCACCGCTGGAAAGGTCACCCCCAGCATCGTGGCCATTGGGCCCACCAGGACCGCCGCCAGCAGCACCCGGGTCAGGGTGGCCAGGGCACCGTCTCCTGCGGCGCTGAGCACCCCCAGGAGCAGAGGTGCGCTGGCGCCTAGCAGCCAGGGAAGCGCCGCACCCCACAGGCCCACACCCAGCTCCATCGCCGCGTAGAGACGCAGGGGTGCCAGGCGTTTCATCAGTCGCGGGGCCAAGGCGCCGCCCAAGCCCAGTCCGCCCAGGAAGCTGGCCGTCACCGCAGCGATGGCGTAGGCGCCAGCGCCAAAGATGGGCACAAAGGCGCGCACCGCCAGCACCTGCCAAGCCAATCCCACAGCGCCGCTCAGGCCGTAGAGCAGCACAAGCAGTGCGCGGGATCGGTTCAAGTGGGCCTCGGGCGGGGGGCCAGTCTACAGGTTGTGCAGGATGGGAGGCCGCCCGTGCTTGGGGCCAGAGTGCCCGGGGCTCAGATGCACTCCTTGAGCAGCCTGCAGATGGACTGGACTTTTGGGGTGCGGTGCAGGTCCACATGGGTGAGCAGCCAGAAGGGCACGTCCCACTCGGGCTCGGGTGGATGAACCTGCACGAGATCGGGGCTCTGGGCCAAGCGCGTGGGTAGAAAACCGATGCCCAGACCGGCCCGAACGGCGGCGTCGTTGACCGCGCCGTTTGCGCTGGAGAAGACCACCGGGGCTTGGGGAAAGCGTGCCCGCATCCACTTGGCGAAGCTGGCGCGAGAGGTGGGGTTCGCGTCGCCCACGAAGACGTGGCCTCTGCAGTCTTGGTCTAGGCTGGGCAGGCCGTGCTGCTCGATGTAGCTGCGGTGTGCGTACAGGGCGGAGCGTAGGGTCAGGTAGGGTTGCACGACGTTGTCGGGGTGCTTGGGTTTGGCGCCGGCTCGCACGGCGACGTGGGCCTCGCCGTAGGCCAACTTGTAGTCCCTCTCGCTGGCCTCGTAGTGCACGATGCAGTCAGGATGAAGGGTGTGGAACTGGGCCAGAGCGGGTGCCAGGATCGGTGCCAGCAGGGCGATCGAGGTCAACACCAGCTCCCCTCGTACGCCGGCGGAGCGACCCCGGGTCCTGCCTGCCAAGGCTTGGAACTGCTCGGCGGCGGCGCTGGCCACGGCGAGCATGTCTTGGCCGGCCTCGGTGGGCCGATAGCCTTTGGCGTGGCGTTGAAAGAGCTTGCCGCCCAGGGCCTCCTCTAGGCCATCCACGTGGCGCACGACGGTGGCCCGGTGCACCCCCAGGTGGGCGGCTGTGGCGCTGATGGTGCCCAACTTTGCCAGCCACCTGGCGGTGCGCAACGCGTCCCAGTTCTCCACTTCTTCTCCTCTGTGCGAAATTCGCTCACTTGGCGCGTATTTTTAGCTCATATGCAGGTTCTGTGCAGCGAATAGCTTGGAGCCCTGGAGGTTGCTGTGAGCACCATCGCGTTTCGAGTTTCCGCTGTTCTGTGGGTGATTTGGGGGCTGGTCCATGTACTGGCTGGCGTCATGACCCTCTCTCTGCCCCCCTCCGAGGCCTTCGCGGGCATCGCGGATGCTGTGGACCCTGCACTGTTGGCCCTGGAATACCATCCGGCTGTTGGCGCGGTGCTCAAGCAGCACGGCTTCAACCTGGGTTGGATCGGTCTGACCACCTTGGTCTGCGTGCCCTACATCTGGAAAGGCCGGGCAGAGGCGGTGTTCCTGGCGGCCTTGGTCGGTGGCTTGGCCGACGTGGGCTACTTCCTCTTCATGGATCTGGGGGGCCACGTGCACTTTCTGCCCGGCGGGCTGATGACCGTGGTCTCCGGTGCCGCTGTGGTGCTCAGTTTTGGGGCCTGGTTCAAGACGCGTAAGGCGGCTTGAGGCTCAGCGTGTGACCCGTTGGGCTTGGGTTGGGTCCACCGCATCGCCGCTCAGGATCGCGTGAATCAGCTCGGCGCCGTCCACGATGCGCGGCGCTGGCCTGGAGAAGTAGCTGTTGGAATCGGCGGCCCAGTACTGGCCCGCCTTGACCGCATTCAGCTGACCCAAGACCGGATGGTCCAGCAGCTTTCGAGCGTGTACGAGGTTCTGCTCCAGGTTGAAGCCACAGGCCGAGGCGATGATCACGTCGGGCTCGGCCTTTTGGATCTCATCCCAGCTCAGGCGCCTGCTGTTGTCGCCCGGTCCACCAAAGAGCGCGGTGCCACCTGCTGCTGCGACTTGTTCAGGGACCCAGTGTCCCCCCGACCAGGGTGGGTCTGGCCACTCCAGCATTAGAACCTTGGCGCCCGATTTTGGGCGGGCGTCCAGGCTCGCCAGACGTCTCTCCAGAGATTGGATGAGGCTCTCTGCCTGTTCCTCGGTCCCGGTGGCTTGGGCGATTGCCATCAGGTCCCGGAACACCCCGCCGGTGCTCACCGCCGACAGGGACAGGACGGGCGCCTTGCAGCTCTCCTCCAGTCGCACCAACTTGAGTCCTTCGGCGATGGTCTCCGGGGTCACCGCGCAGACGGCACAGACGCCCTGTGTGAGAATCAGGTCGGGCTTTAGGCTGTCGAGGAGGGCGCCGTCTACGGCGTAGATAGGGCGGCGCTCCAGGCTTGCCTCGGCCACCGCAGCGTCGATCTGCGTTGGGGTGAGGCTGTGGTCCAAGATGCTGGAGGTGAGCTTGGGCAGGCCCTGCACATCGGCGGGGTAGTCGCACTCGTGAGAGACCCCCACCAGGTGGGCGCGCAGGCCCAGTGCGCAGGCCAACTCGGTGCCGGAGGGAAGTAGGGAGACGATGCGCATGGTGACCTTGAGCGGGAGGAGCAGTTCAGTAGCCTACGGGGTGGTTCAGTGTGCGCTGCTTAAAGTGCCTCTCGGGCCAGGGCGAAGGTGGCCTCGGCAGCGCTGAAACGCCCGTGGAGTGACGGCGCGGAAGTGCCTGCGAGAGCGGCCCAAATGGGTTACGTACGCGCGGATCTTCCCCCGTTTTCACTCTCCCAAGAGAACCGACGCCATCTATGAGCACTGAAGACTTCGCCCGGAACCTTCTGCCCATCTCCATCGAAGAGGAGATGCGCACGTCGTACCTGGATTATTCCATGTCCGTCATCATTGGGCGCGCCTTGCCCGATGTGCGTGATGGACTCAAGCCGGTTCACCGCCGGATCTTGACCGCGATGAACAACGAGGGCTTGGCCAGCAACCGCAAGTTCAGCAAGTGTGCTGGCGTGGTTGGCGAGGTGCTCAAGAAGCTGCATCCTCACGGCGACTCGGCTGTCTACGACGCCTTGGTGCGTATGGCTCAGCCTTGGAACCTGCGGTACCCGCTGATCAACGGGCAGGGAAACTTTGGCTCGCCTGATGGCGACTCGGCTGCTGCCTACCGGTACACCGAGTGCAAGATGCAGCGCACAGCGGAAGAGCTGCTGCGCGATTTGGACAAGGAGACAGTCACCTTCTCCCCCAACTTTGACGGCACCGATGTGGAGCCGGATGTTCTTCCGGCCCGCTTCCCGAACTTGCTGGTCAATGGCTCCGAAGGCATCGCGGTTGGCATGGCCACCAAGATTCCGCCACACAACATGACGGAGGTGATCAACGCCACCGTCTCGTTGATTGAGAACCCGGATGCCACGGTCGAAGACCTGATGGAGCACATCCCGGGTCCCGACTTCCCCACTGGCGCTCAGATTTACGGCCGCCAGGGAATCCTGGACGCCTACACCACGGGCCGTGGCCGTGTCGTTGTTCGCGCCACCACTCACATGGAAGAGATGGGCACTCCGGGCCGCGAGCGCACGCGCATCGTGGTCGACGAGCTGCCCTTCCAGGTGGGCGCCAACCGTGTTCTGGAGCAGATCGCCAACCTGGTGCGTGACAAGCGCATCGACGGCATCTCCGCCATCCGCGATGAGTCCGACCGTCACGGTCGCCGCGTGGTCATCGAGTGCAAGATGGACGCCTACCCCGAGGTGGTCCTCAACAAGCTCTTCAAGCACACGGATCTGCAGACCACCTTCGGCGTGATCTTGCTGGCCATCTGCGCCGGTCAGCCTCAGGTGCTCACCCTGCGCCAGATGCTCAAGCACTACATCAGCCACCGTCGCGATGTGGTCACCCGCCGCACCCGCTACCTGCTGCGAAAGGCCCGCGAGCGTGCCCACATCCTCGAGGGCTACCTCAAGGCGCTGGACCACATCGATGAGATCATCGCCATCATCCGTGGCAGCCAGACCACCGAGATCGCACGCAACGCACTGACCGAGCGCTTCAACTTCTCGGACATTCAGTCCAAGAACATCTTGGACATGCAGCTGCGCCGCTTGGTCGGAATGGAGCGCCAGAAGCTCGAAGACGAGCTGGCTGAGCTGATGGAGCGCATCGCCTACTACATGGAGATCCTCTCCGACGACGTCAAGCTGATGGCCGTGGTTCGCGAGGAGCTCATCGAGGTTCGCGACGCCTTCGGCGACATGCGCCGCACCATCATCGTGGACAGCCGCAGTGACCTGAACATCTTGGACTTGATCGCCGAAGAGGAGCAGGCCATCACCCTGTCCATGGCTGGCTACATCAAGCGCGTCTCTCTGGACAACTACCAGGATCAGCGCCGCGGCGGCTTTGGCAAGAAGGGCATGAACACCCGGAGCGAGGACATCGTTCGCGAGATCACCATCGCGAACACCCACGCCTCCTTGCTGGTCTTCACGGTCAGAGGCCAAGTCTTCCGCGTTCCCGTGCACGCCATCCCAGAGGCGGGACGCCACGCCCGTGGAAAGCCCATCGCTCACTTGGTGGAGCTGGACAAGGGTGACGAGATCGCCGCCGTCCTGACCATCCGTGAGTTCGAAGAGGACATGGACCTGGTCTTCTGCTCGCGCAAGGGCCTGATCAAGCGTACCCAGCTCTCCCTGTACAAGAACATCCGCACCAGCGGACTGCGTGCCTACGACTGTGGAGACGGCGACAGCCTGTTCACCGTGGTCTTGGCCAAGCCGGACCAAGAGCTGCTCATCGCAACTGCATGGGGCAAGTCCATTCGCTTCCCAGGCAGCGATGTGCGGCGTATGGGCCGAGTTGCCCGTGGTGTTCGCGGCATGAAGCTGGTCGAAGGCGACGAGATTCGCGGCTTGGAAGTTCTGGAGGCAGACGACAGCCTGCTGCTGCTGACCTTGACCGAGAACGGCTTTGGCAAGCGCACGGTGCTCAGCGAGTACCGTCTGCAGGGTCGTGGTGGCCAAGGCATCATCAACATCAAGACCGGCGAGCGCAATGGCGCCGTTGTCGGCTCGATGCAGGTGCAGGACGAGGACCGCATCATGTTGATCACCGACACCGGTCGCGTGATCAAGATTCCGGTCACCAACATCCGCGTCACGGGCAGAAACACCATGGGTGTGACCTTGATGCGCGTCGAAGACAACGAGCGAATCGTCTCTATCGCTCGGGTGGTCGAGGACGATGACTCCGAGGAAGGCAACTCTGAGGAGTGAGTTCGTCTGACCCTGCGCATTCTGGAAAGACTTGCGCAAGGGCTTGTTTTTACACAAGGGCGCCCAGTTCTGTTAGAACCGTCGGCGGCACATGACGAAACTCTTCTCCCAGACTCTGGGCTGGCGCGCGCTGCTTGGCGCTTCGCTGGCTCTTGCGACGCCGCTGCTCTTGGGCTCGGTGGTCTTGGGTCCCCAAGCACCGGGGGCTCTTGCGCACGCGGATTCCCTGGTCCTGGCTGGTGATCTGGACGAAGCCCTTGTCCGCTACACCGCGATCGAGGACAAGTCTTGGAGCGAGGAGCGGGCTGCGACAGCCGCACTCCACGCTGGCAGCGCGGCTGCTCTCGGAGGACTGGACCAGGTCGCCATCGTGCACCTGCGCACCTTCCTGCAGCGGTGGCCGAACGACTCCAGGGCAACCCAGGTCAGCCTCCAGCTGGCAAGCTTGCTGGCCGAGCAGGACCCCAAGGCTGCCGCCCAGGCGCTGGTGGCCGCTGCCGATGCGGACCCAGAAGCTCCCACTGCCCACGAACATGTGTTGCAGGCTGCAGGGCTGCTGGAGCAAGCCGCTGAGACCACAGCGGCGTGGTCTCTCTACCAGCGGGTAGACCGCACTTGGCCAGAGCAAGGCGGAACAGCCCGCTTGGCGATGGCCCGCATGCGGCTCCAGGTTGGAGACGCCGCAGCCGCTCAGGAGATCTACGAGGACCTCCTTGTCAGCAGCCGATCTCCAGAGATTCTGGAGATCGCCCGCTTGGGTCTGAGCATCGCCCAGGAAGACTTGGGTGACTTTGATGCCGTGCTGGCCGACCTCAACGAGCTCGACATGAGCGAGGCCCAGCGCACGCAGCGCCGGGACCGCGTCCTGGGTCGCATCACCCCCCCTTAGAGCGCCTCTTGCAGCTCGGGCAGAGTGTGGTTGAGCACGGTGGGCTCGTCGTCTCGCAGTGCGGCCCGCAGGGCTGGATGACGCAAGTGTGCTTGGGCCGCCTTGAGCTCAGGGCGCTCGGGCGCGCTCAGAGACTTGCGTACCGCAGCAGGCCCCACGCCAAGCATGGCGGCGAGGGTGGCTGTCTTCCACCCGGCGCGGTGGGCCAGCTGCGTGATGAGCACCCGGCTGTGGCGGCTGCTGGCCTGCCAAGTCACCAGGTCTACCGCGCGGAGGATTTGCTCCCATGAGGCGGGAGCCAGAGGCCCATGGCCGAATGGCAGGGTGGGCCCACCGGCGTTTCGGAAGTGGGTCTGGCCGCTGGCCTGCTCCTTGAGCCAAGAGGCCTTGAAGCAGCCAAGCTGCCGAAGTCCGGCTGCATCCCACAAGCTGGTCCAGGGGTTCCAGGGGTCCAGGCCATGCAGGTTGCGGGCGACCCGGGCTGGGTCGCTGACGGGGTGGATCTCCGGGCGGGCCCAGCGGATGCGGCGGCCCCTGCACTGGAGCAGGGTGGTGCTGTGGCTGGAGTGCACCAGGCGCAACCAGCTCTCGATGGCCTTTGGGGTGCCTTGAACCAGGAACTCCACCTCGGCGCTGCAGAGGTGGTAGGCGCAGACTTGAACGCCCCAACGTGTGCCCAGGCGCAGGCTGCGCTCCAGAAAGCCCCGTCGCTCAGCCTCCGTCCAAAAGAGCAGGCCGTTGTCGAGGCGGGAGAGTGCGATGATGCTGAACATGAGAACCTCCTGTCAGGCTCTCAGCGTTGAGAACCCGTGGGTCCTCTACTGGGACCTTGTAGGGTTCAAAAGCACATCGCGTGCCAAGCCTGGCCTTGTTTGTGGAACAAGGACAAAGCTTGGTTTTCGAAGACAGGGGTGTCGAAAAGGGTGTCAACTGTCAGCTTGAGCTGTCAACCCTTCGACACCCCCTGTCAACAGGTGAGGAGAGCCCCACCTGTCAGGGGACGCGCTCTACTTGGCCGCGCAAACATCGTTGGCCATTCCTGGGGTTCCCAGGTCGCCGCCCTCGATCTCGGTGGTCGCTGGACACCAGTTGGCCAGGTCAGCTGCGTCGGTGACGTTGAGGCTGGAGAGATTCAGGGAGATGGACGCGCCCACCTCGTCACCGCCGTAGGTCGGAGACTGGTTGATGGTCTCGGTGCTGTTCTTGAGCTTGACGAAGTCCGAGCCGTTGTTCAGCGCCACGTTGCCGTAGTAGCCGTCAGCGGAGAAGGTGGTCCAAGACCACTTGGAGCCGTCGCCCTTGGCGAAGACCATGTAGGCGCCATCAGCGAAGGTGGCGATGGGGTCGACCTGCTTGATCGTAGCGGTGTTGGTGCCCTCGTCCTCGAAAGTCAGGCCTTCGAGGGAGACGGTGCCGCCGCTGTTGTTGTAGACCTCGAAGTACTCGTTGTCGTTGTCGTCAACGTACTTGGAGTCGTACATCATCTCGGTCACGATCAGGTCGCCAGCGACCAGGTCCTGTACGCACTTGTCGGCGTAGCAGGGTGCCTCGTAGGCCACGTAGTCGGTGAAGTCAGCGTCGCCGCGAGGCTCGAGCTTGTAGGCGCCGAAGCTCCAGTACACTACGCCGGTCAGGCTGCCGAAGGTGTCGCCGTTGCTCAGCACGTTGCCGGAGTCGGTGAAGTCGAAGAGCAGATCGTCGACGTTGTACACGTCTGTGCCGTCTGTGACCTCCCACTCGCCGTAGCCCAGGTCGCTGTCGGAGATGGTGACGTTCTCCAGGGTGACCAGACCAGACTCCCAGCCCTCGCTGGTGGTGATCAGGTCAGCGATGCTGGTGACGGTTGGCATGGGGACCGCGTGGGTCTCGGTGCTGGTGGAGATGTCCTCTTCAGCCAAGATCACGATCTCAGCCTGGGAGTCAGCAGGGCTGCCGGAGCTGTACTCGACGTACTCACCGGTGACCTGAACCACGTCTCCAGCCTTCCACTCGGTGGTGACGGTGTCCTCTCCAGGGATGTAGACCTGGATGGCGTGGTACTCGGCGGCCTGGCCGTCGGAGAGGAAGAAGCCGTAGCGGCCCTTGTCGTTCATCAGGGCGCCGGTCACGGTGACCGTCTCGCCCACGTTGCCGCTCTCGGCCACGCCGTCACCCGCGGTGAACACGCCGGTGCGTACCTTGTAGAGCTCGGTCTCCGGGTCGGTGTCTGCATCGGAGTCGGCGTCGGCGTCGGCGTCGGCGTCGGAGTCCGAGTCGGCATCGGAGTCGGAGTCGGAGTCGGCGTCCGCGTCGGTGTCGGCATCAGCTTCGGTGCCGGTGTCGTCGACGATGGGCTCGTCCTTGTCGCAGGCGATCAGGGCGCTCAGGCTCAAAGCACCGAGTAGGCTCAGGGTGAAGCGGGACATGGTCTCTCCTTCAGGGGTGGGCCAGGCCAAGTGCCCGGCGAACACGATCTACTAACCGGCCCCTTCCCCTTTGGTTCGCCTGTCACAGTCCCGTTTCTGCTGCCGCGAACTGTTCGCCCTTCTCCAGCGCTGCCAACCACACCTGATAGCGGGTGTGGCTGCGGGATCCCGTGCGCAAACGCCATTCTCCGGCCGCCTCGGCCCGCAAGTGGAGGGGCAGAATTCCCCGCTGAATCATGCCCAAGAACACCTTTCGGCTGTCCCCGCCGTGATCCCCTCTCTGGCTGTGTGCACCGAGCCATTGGGCCATGGGTGTGGCCCGCGTGGACCAGTCAAAAGGGGTGCTCAGCCAGGCGCTCCCGCCCTCTTCCAAGACCCGCGCCAGCTCCAGGAGGTGCTGCAGAGGCTGGTCCACGGAGTCCACCAGATTCAGGCTGCTGGCCCCTCCAAAGCTTCCCGCTGCGAAGGGGAGCAGGCGGGCATCGGCACACCAGAGGGCGAGGTTTGGAGCCTTCTCGGGTTGGCGAGCCGGGTGCCAGTGGTGCACCACGCCTTCTTGCCGTAGGGGCAGCTCACCTGTGCCCTCCAAGATGCGCAGCCCGGCCTGAAGCAGGGAGAAGTTCATGTCCACCCCGACGACCAAGCGCTCAGGGTGGGCCAGCGCCAGGCTGTGGGTGCTGCCACCCGGGCCGCAGCCCACATCCAAGAGTGGTCCGGGTTTGGCTGGCAGCAGCTCGGTCAGGCGCTGGCTTAGGGTCCGCACAGCGCCGGGCGGACAGGCGAGGTCCTGGACGTCCAGGTATTCGCCCCAGTGGTCCCATCCGTAGGTGGACAGAGTGGCCCGCGTGTTCTCCCAGGCGGCATCCGGACCGCAGCAGTCGCCCAGCAGAGAGTCCAGGCTGTGGCTTAGATCCTGGCGTTTCACCAAGTGGAACAGCGAGCCTTGTACCCACTCACGCAGCTTGGGGAGCAGGATGGGGATCCCATCGATGATGGGGTATTCCATGCCACACACGCCGCACTGCAGCAGGCCTTGCTGAACCTGACTCTCGTCACCGAGGTCCCTACGGCTCAGGGCGATGGGATTTTGGGAGCCTTGCCCCAGGCAGACGGCACAGAGGGGCTTGATTGCCTGGAGATGGGCGAGCTGCACTAGCCGATCATCACCGTGGCGCAGCCAGGACCCATGATCTTGCCGACCGGGGCGGGAATCGGAGCGGCGCAGGCCGCATGCTTGGTCATGTCCAAGATGCGTGCCGCGAACTTGCCTTCGATCTTCACGGTGGTGCTGCCCATCGCGACCTCGCCGGGACCGCCTTTGGCCTTGGGACAACCGGGAATGTTGTCGTCTTTGGTCTTGTCACCAACGCGAATGGCTTCCTTTCCGCCGATCTTCACTTTCTTGGCGTGGGTCGCCTCCATCTTCAGGGGCGGTGCCACTGGAAGAGGAATCGGAACCTGGGCAGGGCCCACAGGGTGTGGCTGGTGGCAATGCACCGGGGGGGTCTGGAGGACCATGTCCCCTTTGATCGACGCAGGAAGTCCCATCGCAGTGCTCCTAGTTCAGCCAGATCATGTTTGCGACGGCCTTGAGCTCGTCTTCGCTGCGCAGGCGCAGCTCACCGGTGGCCTGGAGATCCAGGGCCCCTTTGGCCTGCACCTTGGCGTCGCCCTCGGAGAGGATCTCCGCGGAGCGCTTGGCGTTGACGACGAAGCGCTCGCAGTTGACCGCGACGGTGTCGGTGGCGTTGAGCTCGATGCGCTGACTGCTCAAGCGCAGCACGGGGCCCTCTCGGGTGAGACGGACTTCCATCTCCAAGACACCCTTGGCGTCTCGGACTTCCAGGCGCTCTTCGTGCTCGTTGAGCTCTTCGATGACCAAGCTGCGACCCAGGGGGGTGGTCAGGGGCGCCTGTCTCTTATACACATCTGACGCTGCCGACGAAGAGGATAGTGTAGATC
>OJIO01000495.1_pt1 | contig 25237 bp, 12 predicted proteins | sample 1595621 | NCBI WGS metagenome assembly OJIO01 (sample SAMN05416776, study PRJEB24817) | seawater metagenome | isolation source: Sea water | place: Canada:Atlantic | collected 2013-07 | reverse complement strand
GAGATTTCTGCCTGTCTCGTGGGCTCGGAGATGTGTATAAGAGACAGGTCTTCTGTGGGTGATGTTGATCTAGCTAAATATATAGGTAACGGTAAGGCTGCAATTCTAAGTGAAGGGGAAACATTTGAAATTAATTTCGACTCTGATTTTAACTTTTCTATGCAGTTTATTGAGAACACTGGACTAAATCAAAATCAACTTACACGATATGATGTGAATCGAGATGGACAGGATGATCTATTAACATTGAGTAGTTTTGGAGGGCCTATTTACAATTATCTCTCTACACCTGATAGATTTGACTATATCCCATCATTGAGATGGGGCAGAGCTTTTACAGCGCAAGATTTCGATGACGATGGCATAGATGATCTCATTATTGATGGATATGTGTACCACCACAATCCAGATGGATCGATAGAACGAATATATAATCGTATACCAAATAACGATTTCTTTTTTAAGACACAATATGTGATGGATGTAGATCAAGATGAAGATCTAGATATAATTGTTAATGTGGGTTTTAATATAGAATATCTAGAAAGAGATAATACGGATCGACTTTATCTAAAAACTCTATCTCAATTCAATGGAACTTGTACATGGATGGAGGTTTTAGAAACGGATATAGGCCCAGTTGTTGTTTACTATTCTTCATCTGCGAAAACAATCCGAAGAATCATTTTTGATAATGGGACTTATACTACGGTGGATCTAGTAACTGATCAACCTAACTTTGGATTTATCACTGATGTTGCTGATTTGGATGGTGATGGAAATGAAGAATTGCTTATGACTAATTCTCAGAATGGTAGCTTATTCATCATGTCATATGATCCATCAAGTGGAGAGGTGATATATAAGAAGCACTCACCAGAAGGCAACCAGAGATTTATGTGCGTTGATGATATGGGAGAACCTAAGTTAATTGGTGTTACAAGCACATCTTTACATGTCTATTCAGTTGATAGTGAGATGAACCTTACGTTAGAGAAATCTACTGTGGGTAATATGAATCTTGGAACATTCGTAGATATAAATGGCGATGGCTATACTGATATGGTCAGTTCCGACTATCAGCGAAGATATTATGGCGGCGGAAATTTTGGAATTATAACCCCTTTTAGTGTGCCTCAGCCAGGAGGATCTTTCTCTGATTTTGATGAAGACGGCGATGCTGATTATATTTTAGATGAGTTCAGATATGAGAATCTAGGTGATGGTACTTATGGTCCTGCAATGGATAATCCTGATTATATGACCTATCCAGATCCTAATATATTCTTTACGAATGTCATCTATGAAGGAGATATGGATATGGATGGGGATATTGATCTTTTATCTTACAATGTATTTGGAGAACCACTGTTAATCCATGAAAATGTGGATAACGATTACTTTATTGATGGGGTAGAATTAGCGGAAAGTGATGTCATTAGTGGAGACTTGAAAGGTGTTAGACTGCTCGATTTGGATAGTGATTCTGATGATGATATACTTATGGTAGCTGCATCAGGAATGGTTTGGATTCGTAATAATGGAAATCTGCAATTTGATGCAGGAATAATACTTTATGAGGGAGATTTTAGACCCATATCTTTTGCTATTGATAATGCGAATGCTGATGATTATCCAGATATATTGCTTGATTTAGGAAAGATAGATGCTGGAACATTAAAAGGTCAAACACATCTGTTTCAGGGAACAGGAATGGGGCCCATTTATGCAAACTTAATCACTGATGTTGATGGTTATAAGAAATCATCATTTATCGAATTTGATGATGTTGGAATCAAAGACATAATAACTTCAGGAGAGGATTTCTTATCTATTGCCAAAATGGAAACCTTTGATCAAGATCAAATCTTATATGATGTTATAGCTCAAGATTTTGATCTTTTTGGTAACTATTTAGTGAAGGATGTAGATAGCGATGGAGATGATGATATAATAGTATATGGAGGCGCCGCACTCAGGTATTATCTCAAAGATGAAGACGATGTAGAAGGTGTTTGTCCATATGAGGATGTGATCCTTTACAATCAGAGTCAGGTAGAGAAGTATCGTCAACGATTTGGTTTTTGTTCAGAATTATCTGGTAGTCTCTTTGTAGGGGAGGAACATGATTGGTCTGATATTTCTGATCTCTCTGCATTAAATAAAATCAACAAAGTAAACGGTGATCTTACTTTGAAATATTTATTGAGCCCAATCGGAAATTTTGCTGGTTTGAGTAATCTAGATTCCATAGGAGGTAATCTGACTATGAATGTTGTACGACCAAGTGGATTAACTGGCTTGAGGAATGTTCAAACAATAGGTGGAAGTTTTTTAGTTACTAATTTGTTTGGCGGAGTAGATAACTTCGATGAGCTCATGTCTCTCAATCATATTGGTAAAGGAATTGAAATAGAATATTCTAGTATTAGGAATATTGATAGAATTTTTATGTCTAATAAAGTAGGTGGTAACCTAATACTAACTGATCTTGATTATTTGGAAAATGTTGATTTTTTTGAACAGATAGATACTATTTTGGGGGAGTTGGAAATAGGGTTTTGCCCAGTCTATGATTTATCCTATCTTCAAAATATAGATTTCCTAACGGGCATTAAGTTGGTTAATCCAGTTTGCCAAAAGATAATCATCAATTTGAAAGTTGATTCTCTTGCTGGGGATTTCGTGATTAATATGAATACTGACTATGACATTCAACAAACTAATCAACTGAAACATATTGGAGGTAATTTTTCAATATATGCCAATAATGGTGGTGACTGGGATGATCTTGAGTTTGTAGGAGGAAGTTTTTTTGGAAGCACTTTTGTGTCTAATCAGTTGGCGTTTAATAATTTAAAATCAGTTGGTAAATCATTTCAGTATAACTTTCAAGAGAGTGAAGATTATTCAAATTTCATAAACTTAGAGAAAGTTGGACAGTCATTCTCGGCAGGAGGTTTAGTCAAATCGCTTAATGGGTTACAAAACCTTGATAGTGTTGGTTATGATTTTCAAATAAGGTTTTCTCCAACTCTAACTGACATTACAGATTTATCTGATGATTTGTATGTGTATAAGAAATGGCAAGTGATTAATAATATTAATCTTAATGTCTGTGATATACCAGCACTATGTAAGCATATAGAAGAAGGCAGAGAGGTTGAAATAAGTGGAAATGCAAGCCAATGTGATGACATCAGTGATATCAAGTGTGTAGGCGAAAGCATAACTGGTACAGCATTTTTTGATTTTAATAAAGACGGTATTAGAGACGAGACTACAGATCCACCATTATCAAATGTGTCACTTCATTTTGACAATAATAATGACTCATTGATTACTTCTACTAATGGATTCTATCAAAGATTTCTAAATGAAGGACAATCATTTGACGTAAGCGCTTCTTCTATAGAATCATGGCTGATAACAACAGCTGATTCGTATAGTATTGACTCATTTATTCCCGATCAATCGCCAAATGTGTTTGATTTTGGTTACTATCCAATGGAAGAGACTTTTGGTTTTTCATCCAACATAAATGCAAGCTTGTTTCTATGCGACAGACCATTCGAATTGAGTGCATTTCTTAGAAATACAGGGACAAATATATCTAATGGCTATTTGAAAATTGTCTACACTCCAGAACTTGAGTTGTCACCAGATTTTACGGAATTTACTTCTCATGATATGGACACTCGTACGGTGACAATAGATTTTGAGAAGTGGTATCCATATTTTACTATGAATTATAAGATTCCATTCATAGCTCCAAATGCAGACGAACTCTCTAATGAAGACATGACTATCACGATACAAATGGTAGATATTGACGACAGCCAAGTAGAGACAATTATACACGAGGATTATATCAGCTTGGGATTACTCTGTGCTTATGATCCAAATGATAAATTGGTTTCATCTACAGACAAATCTGGTAATATTAGGATAAACGAACAGGATGATGAGCTGATTTATACAATCAGATTTCAAAATACAGGTAACTACTTTGCAGAAGATGTAAGAGTGACAGACGTTATTTCTGAGAATCTTGATCTATCAACATTTACTTTTTTATCCTCTAGCCATAATGTGGACATCACGATGAGAGAAAGAGAAGTCACCTTCATGTTTGAAGATATATTCTTGATTGACAGTACAGCGAGTTATATAGAGAGTCAAGGTTACGTTTCTTTTAGTATCAAACCATACACAGTGATTCTTGGAGAAGAATTTGATAATCAAGCCAATATCTTTTTCGATTTTAATGATCCGATTGTGACCAATATTGCAGAGAGCGTGGTTTATGATCCTTATTTGTATGTAGAAGAAATTGATAATTCAGGAACAATAGAGATATATCCACAACCTGCTTCAGGTCTAGTACATATTGATGTTTCTGAACTGACCACAGGTTCTTGGAATTATTCGTTATTAGATATTACGGGTAAAACCATCTTGGAAAATATTTACGCCAACAAGAGGAGGGTTGCCATTGATGTGTCAGCATTGCATAATGGTATCTATACATTGACAATCACAAGTAACGGTCTTGTAAAATCGACTCTAATTTCAATTATACAGTAACGATCATTAAACAGATTAATCGCATTTATTTAGCCACTATAAGCTTTTCTCGAATTGTATGACCGTCATAAGTCATCAACACATTAAAGACTCCTGAGTCAAACTTCTTAGTTCTGATTTTCTTTTCATAAACGCCTTGATTTGTGAATTTATGTGAAAGAATATCGAATACTTTCATTTCAGAATTGTCAGTAATTACTATGTCTACCTCTCCGCCTTCTGGAATATAAAATTTAATGGTTTGGAAATCTGAATTTTCAATCTCAGTTACCTTCAGTTTGAGAAGTTTAGTTTCCTCTTCATCTTGTCTCTTTTGACTTATAATCTCTGATCTCAATGCGAGTAAAGCTTGTCTTTCTTCGACTGTTTCACAAGTATCGATTGTAGCTATGAAGAGCACGTTATCTTCTGTTTCGAACCCTGGATTAAGTATGATCGAAGAACCACCAACAAAACTGACTACATTTTCACTTGCTATCTTACTTATAGAGTTCACATAAATTTCTGCACTGAAAATATCAGAATATAGTGTAGAATCACCTAAAGTCAAATTCTCATCCAAACATTCATTCTCCTCAATTTGGTCTCCAATACACAGACAATTATTATCATATCGATCATGCAAAGTATAGATGTCGCCATCATCACAGGGTGTGTCTACTAGAGGGCATAATACTGCGGTAAATGCTACCTTTCCAATCCCTTTACATGTTGTAGTATCATCCAATGATGTGAACATTACATATTGTGCATATTCTCCTTGAAAGTGAGGACCTGAGAATCCTGAGTAACCCGATTCTCCTGTTGCCAAACTCCATTGATATAAACCAAATTCTGTCCAAACGACACCATCATCTGACACATCTACTGCTACAGATTGGAATCCTTTATCTGTTTCGTTCTCTACATTGTAATTCCATATTTGAGATTGATGTAGTTCGTGTCTTTCTCCCAAATTATACATGATCCAGTGTCCATCCTCTCGACTTGTATTAGGATTTGGAGTTACAGCGCAGGATAACCAATTGTTCTCCGGGTTATTATCTAATTGATCCGTTACGGAACACTTGTCATAGGGGATATAATTCGCAAGTGGGCTGTCACAATCTGGTCCAGAACACGGCGTTCCTACGCATTCACAATTGTCATTATACATATCGCTATTGGTGAATGGATTACCGTCATCGCACAGCGTGTTTTCTGGAATACAAGCTACTTCACATCCATAATCATAGAAATATGTTGCTGGAACTCTCTTCCAAGTGTCTGCTTCTGTAAATGGAGATTGCCAAAATATTGAATAGTGATCACTCCCAGTTCCAGCTTTGAAATTCAATTCTATATAATAATATTGCCCTGCAACGAGGTTTATATTTCCTGTGCTTTGCCATATATACTTATCATGCTGGACCATATTTGAATACCCAGAAACTAAAGCTTGATGCGCTTGCTTATTCTCAGGGCTTTCATCTGAACTAATGAATAGAACAGTGTTGTCATTACCCGTTACATTAAACTTATAATTTCCTGTTATAGGGACAGAGATATACGATTGGATTTGTACTCCAAAATTGTCTATGCTATTACCATATGGTCTAGAAAACTGGGGTAACATATAACCATAATCAGGAACTCCCGGAAAGTTAGGGGCTTCATACAATGCGGATATATCACTTCCAGGAATATTCTCAAATCGATATGCTTCTAGTTTTCCTCTTTCTCCTATACATTCATTCGTAGTTGTTGGTTGACCAGAACAATTACAATATCCATCCTCTAGATCATTTTCTGTCGAACCGTTATTATCGTCACAAGGAGTGCCCTCGGATGGACATTCAGCTTCAAGACAACTCACACCAATTAGAAAATCCGCAGTAATCAGGTTCCAATTTGCAGTATCAACTAAATCAGTTTTCCAATATAATGAGGCATGATCACCTCCACTGTCTTCAACATATAATAGCTCGAAATAATAATTGATATTTGGTTGTAAGTTGATTTCCACTGACGTTTGTGTAGGATATTTATCATGATCAGTTATACTTGCATATGCTGTGATATACGCTTGAAGTTCTTTGTTATTTGGTTCAGTATCAGGACTAAAGTAGAAGTAGACATCATCATCACCCGTAATGTTGAATATAGCATCTGTAGCCTCATCTACCTTTATATATCCTCTCAATCTACCGCCAAAATCTGTAGCATAGTTAATTGGAGCCTGAGACTTGTATACGGTTTTTACAACATCCGGCGTGAAAGGAAAATTGTATTGAGCTGTAAGGTGTCCGATCTCGTCATCAAATGTACCAAAGTAGGCTTCCCATTCAAGTTTTCCTTCTTCACCTGGGCAGATCTGACTAACGCCTATCAATGGAAGGAGTAATGCCACGAAGAATGTATATATTATATTTTTCATCTTAGTTGATCTTAGTTGTGGGTTAAGCAAACATACCTAGCGGACTGTAGTCCATACTTGGCGGTTGAGTACAATTAGAACTAGAATAAAAATTGCATAGATTAGGGAGTATATAGTCCAAGTCGTTGGGAGATACTCCGAACCAAAGTGCAATTTCAGCATAGAATTCATCCACCGATGTTGTAGGTAATATTCTTCCTCTATTGGAAAGGTTGAAGTCATTACCCTCTAATGCTAAAGAAGGAAATTCTCCAAATATTTGACCTCCATTGACTGGACCACCCATTATCATTTGGTTTCCACCCCATGCATGGTCTGAGCCATTGCCGTTGGATGTCAATGTTCTAGCAAAATCTGAAATCGTAAACGTCACAACATCGTTATGCATTCCTATTTCCGTCAATGCATCGTTGAATTCCGATAAAGCATTACTTACTATTGGTAGCATCACATTCTGATTACCAAGTACATTGTCATGATGATCCCAACCTCCTATGGTTACGAAAAAGATTTGACGGTTTACTCCCAAATGAGATTTTACGCTTATCGTTTCAGCTATCTTTTTAAGGTCATTTGATAAGTTATTATCTGAAAAAGTAGTGTTAAGGGGTACAATATTTGCAAATGCCGCTTCGAAAATCTCTATACTATCTCCGGTTTGCTTTGTGAGCGAACCTATAGTCTGTTCAAAAATATTGGAATATTCTTGTTCTACCATGTTGCTTATGGCATTGTTTTTTGCATCATTTAGAATGCCAGAATCACCCCAGTAGGAAGGAAACCCATCTAATCCAATATTAGCTGCGGTTGTGTTTCTACTAATAGAATATTCTTGATATTGATTACCCGTTTGGAATCTGTTTTTACCAGCCAATGAAATATTCATCGATACATTAGAGATGGTATTCATATCGTTCAATATGTCTGCCATTCGTCCTCCTACGCCAACAGCAGATCTACTTTGTGGTACAGATGTCTGCCAGTGCATGATCTGATCACTATGAGAATATAGCCCAAGAGGAAGTTTCTTAATCCCTGCATCGAATTCTGTTTTATTGGCTATTGGCTCTACCAATGTTCCAATATTTGCTAAGAAGGATAGATTTCCATCATCAAACATATCACGAACTTTATCCATTCCTGCATGGACAGCGAAAGTCCTACCATTGTCTTCATAGTCTAGATCTATCAATTGCGCTGGATCTGTTGCGTCTTTATCAAGTGCAAGGTCACCTCTTGTGGTTTGATAGTCTGCATATTCTGTGTTTTCAGTTGGCACTAATACATTGTATGTGTCCGCTCCTCCTGCAAGAAGGATGCAAACCATAGCTTTATAATCATTGGTGTTAGATATGATGTGTGGCCTAGCTGATAACGTATTGATCATCCCTAGATTCAAGAATGATGATAAGAAAGCTGTTGATCCGATGGCTGCACAACTCGCTTCTCCAAGGAATGATCTTCTTGATATTTTTCTTTTACTCATGGTCTTTTATCTATTGATGAGGTATTCTGGTGATGACATGACTAAGTAAATAGTTAATTTGACTCTTAATTCCATATCGTCTTCATCCTCGTTTTCGAAGTTTGTTATTGCCGTTATTATTTTTTCAACCGTCGGTTGAGTTAACCTTCCTTGAGCAAGTAAAAGATTGAGACGATCTACGAGTATATGAAGTTCATCATCATTTGTCATGGTCATCTCAGTAGTTAAATCGATCGTTGTGATCTCATCGGCGTAGTTCTCATTTGGCTCGCCACTGTAGAGGTCATATTCGTCAGCAAGATTTTCTCCAACTATGAATCGATACAATCCATCAATCCATCCTGAAATGGTCTGACTATTGGTTATTTGAAACTCAGGCGCGAAGAGGTCAGCATCATTTACTGGGCCAAGTGGCTGATAATCCATCTGATAGAAGTTGAATACACTAGGAGAGGCTAGTGGTTTTTGTTCGATGAATTGATATATATAATCCATATCATTTCGGAAGTCTCCACTTGTCGTAGTTGCATTGAATGCCTTATTAATCTGGATGTATCTTAAAAATGGCTCTCTTAACTTGCCAAATTGAGGATCATCGCCAGAGGCACAAGCTTTAGCTACGGGATCTAAAAGAATGGCTCGCACCACAGCTTTCATGTCTCCTCGTACTCCTTGCCCATTATCATTGAATGCAGTTGCGACTCGGTCGATGTAAGCGGCTGAAGGATTAGACGTAACCATTCTTTGAATAAGTAAAGTACTTATGAATGGACCTATATTAGGATGATCAAATAGATTATCCAAGGCATCTGATATATCTGCATCTCCATCAACAGGATCTCTGTCCGGTACTTGGAATCCATTAAGTAAGTTTTTGACTCCAGGTTCATGGTAGTCGTTCCACATGACCATTTCAGGAAGATAGCTAGTATCCCTGTAAGCTCCTCGGCCCCACTGTGTTCGATCTGCCCATGTTAAGCCGGTAAATATTTTTGAAAATTCGAGAATGTCATCATTATCATAAGTGGGTATTGGCTCTCCTTCATTATCTAATACTCTAGTACCATCATTATTCAGTTCATATAGCCCTATAGTAAATAATTGCATCAATTCTCTTGCATAGTTCTCATCTGGGTATTGATTTATTATTGTATCTGTTTTTGGATTGTTTAGGTAAGTGAGGTATACTCCCATAGCTGCGTGATAGGTTACATCTTGCAAGATATCTCGGAAATTTCCAAATGCATTGTTCAATAAAATATCGTAATAGTCAGATAGTGCAAGACCATTATTCCCAAAAGGAGATTTTTCTGAAACGACAATAATTTCACTAAGTGCATGAGCTGTTTTTTGTCTTAATGCATCATCAGATGTCATATGATATTGCCACCAAGCGTAATCCCACATTCTACTGGAACTACTTGCTTCCTGATTATCAAGACTGTCTCTTACAAATTGCCTGTATTCAGTAACTTTTTCTTTGAGTGTAAAAGGCATTGGTTTATTTTCCATTTGATCGGTAATCCAGTCTTCGATGCCCATCAAAGTAACTGTCTCTGTATCGGTATAGCTATAACCAAGAGAAGCCTGAGAAAGAAATCTTGCTGCTGCATTTAGATTGGGTAGGTATCCATCTTGATTGATAGAATTTTCTGGATTACTATCCTCAGAATTACCACTTGCAGTGATAGATACGCCTTCATATCCTCCAAATCCAATAACAATGGTATCTGGTTGAGAAATGCTGGTGACGGAAAATAAGAGTAATATAGCGTAACAGCAGCACCTTGAGATGAAGTGTGTCATATTCTATTTGTTTTGAAAAAGTAAAAGGGACATGCCCCAACAATAGTCAGTCTAAAAAGAAACTTAATCGTGCTTTGGTGAAGCCGTTTCTATCAAAACCTTAATATCATCTATTTCTTGTTTTAGCTTTTTATTTTCTGCATCTAGATTAATGGTGTGTTGCCAAAGCCATTCTATCTGCGCAAGTAGTTTTGCATCCATACTTTTTAGCTCATAGCCATCTTTTACAAGAGATTGAGCGGATGGAATATTGGGTAGATGGCTGTTCTTATTAATAGAGGCTTTCACTTCTGCTAGGGTAGGAGTTTGAGTAAATGCATTATCCGACCACTCCGAAGCATCCCTAAGAGCTACTTTTACCTTTTCCGTAAGAATCCCATTTTGAACATATAAGTTGTATGCGCCAGGAGTACTAATCAGAGATGTGTCTCCAATTACAACCTTACCACTTGTCTTGAGTAGTAAAATATCTTGAGCTGAAGCAGATGTAGCTAGGATGGCCACCAAAGCTAGTGTGAGTAAAATGTACTTTTTCATAGTTGATCTTTTATGTTTTGTCTTTTAAAAATCTGTAACAATGTTGGTAATACATGATAATCAATGAATACAATTGTATCATAATCACAGTGTAATCCTAAAGTTGTAGGGTGACAAAGCGACATTAATTACCATATTCGAAACAATAATACACAATAAGGGTGAAAATATATGAGTATTATTTGTAATATTTAATAACATGAAAAATAGTATATTAGCTACTATTTAGTCATGTTGGAGTAAATATCTAAAGGGGGGATTTGAAATGTATAAGCGATTAGCCTACATTCTATGACAAATATAATGATGAAAAAATAGAAATTATGGGGGAATACCATAAAATGACAGAATTTGTCATTAGTGGTTTTCCCTTAAGTATAGGATGAAGATCATCATAATTAAATAGTTGCCTGCTCTTACTAGCAATCAAAATCGCCCACAAAATATTAATCTTGTAGGCGTTCCATACGTTCAGTTATTCTTTAGCTGAGATCTATTTTATTCCACTGTAAAGACAAAGTTATAAGGATAATACCGTCTTTCTCCGTCTATACTTACTATGATGTTGTCTATATAGATAGATGTGTTTTTATCAATTTCATTTAATATGTTTCTTATCGTCAGAGTATTCACTTTATCTGTTCTGATTCTTTTAATTTTGCCATTTTCAGGAATGATTAATAGATCTTATCTATCCATTTTTAGGTTCTTAGTTCCAGTGAATAAAGCCAAATCGCCTTTTGAGGACCGTTTGAATTCCTTCATACTGTAGTTACCTATATTAGGCATAGAGACCATTCTTCCCCAGTCCATTCTTACCAATTGATCAGAATCAGAATAGTATTCATTAATATGGAATTTGTCTAGATCCCTTAGTTCAGGATCTAAGATTTCGGCCATTTCCAATTTTCCTTGTGGTAGATTCGTTTTATATACATGGTTTTTAGATTTGAATCCATCTATATGCACAATTTCATATGATTCACTTTCTTTATAAGTATCAGCTATGCGACGAGAGTTTGAATTGTTAAGATCAAGTCTTACAAGAGATTTACCTTCTTCATTCACCACTATCTGATATTCATTAAAAATATTACCAGTATGGGGAGGATCAATTGGAAATGGTGCTGAAATAGCTTCATCATAATCTCTGAACCTCAAGTTAAATCTAAAACTACTGTGTTTTTTACTAGGATGGTTTATTAATACAGATATATTATCTCCATTTTCAGCATTTGAAAGCCATGATTTGAATTCCTCTTTTTTATTGTAGAATTCAGTAATAGGGAACGACCATGTGTTTTCGTGGATCTGATAATTTTTTCCATGGTAGTGTGTTGTTAAGAATACTACATCATTATCAATATTATTTTCAGTTTTATGATTCGAAATAGCCTTTGCATTGACTGATGCAAGGTTGAGATTATTAGCTCTTTTGTATTCGAAACTTATTTGTAGAGATGGGTCTATTTCTTGGAATGGGCTATCATTTTTACTGATCTCTATTTTTTCGTTAAGAATGCTATTTATCAGTTCATTAGTAACGACATTATCCAGATTTAATCGTGTAAGATCGTCATAATATATATCATCAAAAGTAATTTTCAGTTCTCCCCACTTTATAACTTCTGTTGGCATAAGGTTTGTTGATTCGTATGACCACATATTATTGGTGCCTCCTTCAAGACTCAAATGCAGATTTATTCTAAGGGAATCAGTATCGCTATATGACTTCAAACTAACCATAATCTGATCATTCAAACCTAGAGAATCAATAAATTTCTTTCTTAAAGCATCGGTATTAAGATCCTTAAGATCGATAGCCATCTTCTTGTTATTTTTGAGCACCTCCAACGTGTCAATTTCTACATTTAGACTCTTTCCATTTTGTACTATAGAAGGACTTAGAGAAAGCAGTTTATTCAAGTCACTTCTTTTGTACTTGAAAATTAGATCCTGTGTTTTGTACTTTTGAGTAAGTACAACCTTCATGACATCTCCCCATGTTAAAAAGAATTTTTCTTTTTCTGCATCTTCATCCATGTTGAGAGAGATTACATTCTGATCTGCCGTAGCCAACATTGTATTCTCAATTTTTTGGAATGGAGATTTGATCTTCTCAGGTAATCTATCACTTAGGTCAAAAGCGAAAAAACTAAATAAAACCATGGTTAAGGGGATTGCAGCTAAATATTTCAACTGACTGTATGTATTTGATTTTTTAGCACTTAGCATTTTTACCCTTTCTCTAATGTGACCGTAAAAGTGATTGGTAGCTGGGGGTAAGTTTGTGCTGGCTTTATTAGTGAGTAGGATATTCGCATAGGTAACTTTGTCTACCATTTTCTCGGTGACATATTTATCAGCAATAAATTCATGCGTTTGTTTAAGACTATTTCTGAATAAGTATATCAATGGATTGAACCACTTTATAATCACCATCAATTCCATGATGATTACATCAAGACTGTGCCACTGACGGACATGGACCATCTCATGATCCATGATTGTTTTTTGAACTTCATCATTCTTATCATGCTTATCTTGCCAAAATATATAAGAGAAAAAAGAAGAAGCCGGTACATCATTCGAGATCAAAAGCGTGTGATCGATATCCTTCATCTTAGGCGACCTATTTATAATCCCAAATAACTTGAACAGTCCACTTGCTAATTTGAGCGCCATTATAAAAAAGCCTGCCATATAAATCCAAGTAATCACATCAGCTACTGATATCTGCAATACATTGTTTTGCTGAGTAATGGTCTGATTTATACTCAACTGGAAAGCATCAACGGTACTCAATAAAGGGAACATCTGATCGGCCCCAGTAATGTGACTCGCTTTGCTAAAATCAATATTTATTATTGGAATAATAAGGGAAAACAATGCACTAGAAATAAGGTAAGTTCTATTAATTTGAAAATGAGTCTCTTTTTTGAGAAACCAATTGAAGAAAATATAGAATATAATTAGGCAGAAACTTGATTCTAGCAAGTACTGCGGGATTGATAAGTGGTTCATCATGATTGCTGGGATTTAAGCTCAGTCAGTAATTGTTCAATTTCTTCTTGTGATAGATTTTCTTCTTTAACGAAATAGGATAGCAGTTGTGCAGGAGACCCACCAAAGTAATTGCTCATGAAACTAGAAAAAGATGCTTTTCTATAGTTTTCCTTCTCAAGAATAGGGTAATATCGGTGCGTTTTACCAAATGCCTCATAGCCAACCATACCCATTGTTTCTAGTTTTCGAACAACAGATGATACTGTATTGTATGGTGCCTTGGGTTCGCTCATCTGTTCGATAATCTCTTTGACAAATGCCTTGCGGAGATCCCAAAGGATTCTCATGATTTCTTCTTCGCGGTGGGTAAGTTTTTGCATGGAAAAAATGATTGGTTGATCCAAATATAACTAAAATATAGTTTATAAACTAAAAAATAGTTATAAAACTTATTTTTCGTTGATGCCAATGGGAGACATCTTTACATTGATATCTTCCTTCCTTTATCGGATGAATTAGCTTCAATTTAATAGAAAATATAAAAGGCCCAGAATAATCTGAGCCCTTACTTCCGATCAGCAGATAAGGCCTTGTCGTGTACCTACATTCTAAGAATGGGTACCCTAGTCCTTCTGGAAGCGGCGCAAATATAGTCATAAATGAATAGTTGATTTTAAAATTAAACAATGAGGTGATTTAGGTTTGATCTTGCCTTATAAGTAAAATAATCAGCAGGAGAGACAATTTGATTTTTCTTTCAAGAATCATTCTTTCTTGTAATATGAATTCTCTAGTTTTAAGGTATTATATTTTTAATTCAAATGACCTACTAAATGAAAATGATTTACTTCTTTGTTTTTTCTATTTTAATTTTTTGTGGAGGACTTTCTGCTCAAAACACAGCCATCCAATTTGATGGTAATTCAGAATCGATCACTGTACCATACAAAGCTGCTCTAGCACTCAGCCCAGCATATACAATAGAAGCATGGATATTTGCAAATGAATGGAAAAGCCTTAGCTGGCAAGGAAGTATTTTTACAAATGATGGTCAAGGTCCTGATGGTGGTTTTGCCTTCAGGTGTGGTGATAATGGCAAATTGTCGCTTGTGATATCAGTTGATAATGTTTGGAATGAAATTATATCTCCAGCTATTATGAATGAAAAGCAATGGCATCATGTAGCAGGAGTTGTAGACAATGGATCAATGCGATTATACATCGACGGGCAAGAAGTGGCAAGTGGAACTTATTCTGGAACATTAGTTAATAAAACAACTCCCTATACCATCGGTGAATCTACTGGTTTCCCTGGAAGAGTGTTTGATGGAGCTATCGATGAATTGAGAGTATGGAATACGGTACGAACAGCTTCTCAATTGGCAGATAATAATACAGTTGATTTATCTGGAACAGAAGCTGGACTAGTTGCTTATTTTCCAATGAATGATGGAAGTGGAACAACTGTCACAAATATAGTAGATGCAGCTTGTTCAGGAACAACTCTAGAAATGGATGATAACAATTGGGTAGAAGGATATAAACTGCCAGACTTTGATGTAAGTGTGAAAAATATCAGTCGAATAGATAGAATTCACATGAAGAATCGACCAGTGAGAATGAGTGTGGACATCCAGAATGTAGGGACAATGTCTATTTCGGGTATTACCGCTAGTTTAGCTATTGATGGTACGGAACAAGTATCAGAAGATATAGAGGTAGAATTAGAAGCTGGGGAAGCTATTACTTATGTATTTAATACTCCAGTAAGTTTGGTGGGAATCGATAATCCGAATATCGAAGTTTCCATTTCTCAAGCGGATGATGCAAATGCATTAAATAATAATACAGAAACAACAATAGTAACTAGAGAGGGTAGTATTGTCAACCTTTTTGATCAATCGCAACACAACTTTGGTAGCCGAGGTCAACTTCAATCCAATGCAATAACGCTACCAGGTGAATTGTCAAACTATGGACAATTATTACTTCATATATCGGTTGATTGTCCTTCTGGTGGTTGCGATCCTTGGGATCAAACAGGAAAAGTGAATGCCAATTCTGGGCAAGGAACATTTGAGATTGCTAGATACATCACACCATACGGTATTGCTTGTGGTCCTTGGACAGTTGATGTGACAGATTTCAAAAGTGTATTAACGGGTGATATTATTTTTGATTCTTTTGTACAGGTTTTTGGCCAGTCAGGCTGGTTGGTTACAATTGACTTAGAAATGATTGAGGGAACAGCTAATATGCCTTACAACAGAGTAACACCATTGTTTCAAACGGACTACCATGTTTATGGAGATCCAGGCATAGATGATGATATTGACCCAGTTAGTCTAACGATAGCGGATAACACAGGTAGCTCTCACATAAGAATGCATGTAACTGGTCATGGACAAGGAAATACAAACAATGCAGCTGAGTTTTTTAATGCTACACATGAAGTAATGTTTAATGGGGCGAAAGTAGCAGATCATGCACTTTGGAAAGCTGATTGTGCATCAAATAGTTGTGCAGATCAAGCGGGGAATTGGTTGTTTCCAAGAGCAGGATGGTGCCCAGGTCAAGAGGTGGTACCAGCCATATTTAATACGACTGATTTAGCTTCAAGTGGTCAGTCAGTTTCTGTAGATTATGAATTACAAGAATATACGAACCTTCTGAATACTGGATACAATAGTAGTGGACATACGGAACCGCATTATAGAATTCATGGTGTGATGGTGGAGGAGAGTGAAAGTAGGTTTAGGGACTATGGAAATTTACGTGCAGCATCTCTTGGTTTAGGTTATGTTGGAGGGTATTCAGTTTTTGTAGTATTGGATGTTATTAATGATGGAAGTTTAGATGTAGAGGACTATAGTGTTAGTCTTTTTGTAGATGGAGTTCTTGTAGATAATAATTCTGGATTGACCTTTAGTACTGAATCTGGAGGTATTAATACAATTGACTTAGGTACTTTAGGTGAAGGGCTGCATGAAGTTGTAGCTGTAATAAATACAAATGATGATACAAATGGAGATAATATTATAACTGCAATGCTGGAAGGTCTGCCTTTATCTACAGAGAATCTCGAAGTTGCCGCATTATTCTCAGTTAACCCAAATCCCACAAATAGTGACATCCAAATCCAATTCGAAGAAGATCTAATTGGAGGACAAATGCTACTCTACAGCATGGATGGCAGAATGATCACAAAGAGAGATATCTCAAATAGTGCCGAGACGATTAAGGTTGATCATATAGGTACATACATGCTAAAAGCAATCAATAAAAACGGACATACTGCCAGTAAGAAAGTAGTCGTGATTCAGTAATTATGTATATGCATTTCAAGAATTAAGAATTTAATAGAAATAAATGAAATTCAATTCAATAAAAATAATAGCAACCATCGTATTCATGATGGTTGCTATTTTCAGTTTTAGTCAGCGAGATATATCAGGAATCATCACCGATGGTGAATCGGGAGATCCGCTGATTGGAGTATCGATCCAAGATTCTGAGACGGGACTTGGGACTTCGACTGATTTTGACGGTAGTTACTTTCTTTCTGTTGCGTCAGAGAATACTTCTTTGGTGTTTTCATATCTCGGATATAAAACAGAAACTATCCTAGTCGCTGGAAGGGAAAACTGGAATGTCAAAATGATGCTTGATGGAGTGCAGCTTGACTATGTAATCATGTCAGGGCTAAAACCTAAAAGGGCGGCTAGAGAGTTAGGATATTCTACACAAGATTTTGATGGAAGAGAGATTGCACTATCTAATGCTCCTAATGTAGTGAGTGCCTTGAGCGGTAAGTCAGCAGGGGTAAATGTCTCAGGAGCCAACGGTGTAGATGGCGGAACGACTAGAATCACAATCAGAGGAAACAACAATATCACTGGAAATAACCAGCCACTAATAATCGTAGACGGTGTACCGATAGAAAATCCTCCTGGATTATCTGCCATAGGAAGAGGAACTGATTGGGGATCAGCAATCAACAATATCAATGCAGACGACATCGAAGAAGTAAGTATTCTCAAAGGACCTACTGCTTCCGCTCAGTATGGAATGAGAGGTGCAAATGGAGTGGTCCTCATCACGACCAAAAAAGGGTCAAAAAGAAATGGGGTAGGGATAGAATACGTTTTGACTCATAAAACAATCAACCCATATAGATATCGTGATGTTCAGAATAAATATGGTGCAGGAGGGCCGATAAGTCTTCTAGAGCCAACTTTTAAGACCAATGCCGCAGGAGAGTTGGTGTATCCTAAAGAAGTTCATTCTAATAATGGCCCAAACGGAAGACCGACTACTGAATCGTTTGGGTTTTATTCTACAGGAGTATCCTGGGGCCCAGAAATGACAGGACAACAAGTAAGATGGTGGGATGGAGAATTAAGAGACTATTCCCCTCAGCCTGATAACTTGAAACAGTTTTTTAGTCCAGGAAATACAACTACACATAACATCAACTTCTCAAATGCAAATGATAAAGGAACCATGCGTGTTTCCCTTACATACCAAGATCACGAAGCGGTTGTTCCTAATTCTAATTATGATCAGTATACTTTCAATCTAGGTTCGAGTCTGAAGATTAGTGACAAATTGGTTTCTAACATAGGCATCTCATACATTAACTACAATAGACAAAATAGTCCTTCTTTAGGTGATGATAATAATGCATCATTTGGTAAAGGAATCTTATACAGTTGGCCTAGATCATATCAAGGTTTAGAGCAAGAGCTAAACATCAATGAAGATGGTTCAAGATACACATATGGTGGCAATTACCCATTTACATTCTCTCCTTCCAACCTTTGGTGGAATACTTATAATCAAAACACATTTTTATCCAGAAACAAAGTAATCGGATCTGTTGGTCTGGCATATTCTCCATTCCAATGGTTATCTGTTAATGGAAGATTAGGACTTGATTTTAACCTCAATGAATTCGAAAGAAGGTTCAATCCTGTGAATAATCTTGGAATAGAAGAAGCGCTTTACAGCAATGAATTGGATAGAAACAGAGTATTGAACAATGATTTGATTGTTACTGCGAGGAAAGACAAGATATTTGGGTCTGCTTTTGATGTGAGTTTTACAGTCGGAGGTACACAATGGTCAAGAGATCAATACGGCATCAATGCGACTGCCAATAAATGGGAGAACCCATGGTTGTTTTCTTTTAATAATTATACTGGAACTAGTCCGTCGAACTTGCCACTTGCAAGAGAATTGAGATATAATAAGAAGATAAATTCTATCTATAGTTTTGCTAACGTATCCTATGGCAATTATCTATTTTTAGAGTTGTCAGGAAGAAATGATTGGTCTTCAGCACTTCCAGATAATAATAACTCGTATTTCTATCCATCGGCATCGTTAAGTTATATCCTATCGGAGTCTATCGAGCTGCCATGGAACTGGCTTAATTTTGTAAAGCTGAGAGGGTCGTACGCAAAGACAGCTTCTGATACCGATCCGTTTTTACTGGATTTCGTATATAATACCAGCACTTTTGGAGGGCAGCAAACAGCTAGTCTCCCAGATACGAAACCACCTCTTGACCTTAGACCACAACAAGCCAATTCTTACGAACTAGGAACAACAATCGGAGTGCTAGATGATAAAATCACGATGGATTTCACTTATTATTATATCAAGTCGTTTGATCAGATATTAGAATCACCAACTCCTTCTTCATCAGGAGCATCACAAGTAAGAATCAACAATGGAATTCTTGAAAACTACGGATTTGAAATGGCAATCAAAGCCAATGTGTGGCAAGGAAAAAGCGGTTATTTTTCTACTGGAATAAATCTAGCTAGAAATAGAAACTTTGTCAGAAGCCTCGGAGATGGAGCTCAATTTTTAGAAATAGGAAATATTTGGGGAGATTTTGGTCCAAAAATAATGGTAAAAGAGGGAGAGGAGTACGGTACTATTTATGGTTACGATTTTGTTAGACATGAAAACGGAGAGACCATCCTTAACGAAGCGGGGACTCATTATGAAATTTCTGATAAATTGGTACCTGTAGGAAATGCATCACCAAAATTTACAGGAGGATGGATAACTGAGGCTAGATATAAGAATTTCTCTCTTACCACATTGGTAGATGCTAAGATTGGTGGAGATATTTATGCAGGATCTTATGTAATTGGCCAACAAACAGGACAGAGTCCATCAACACTTATCGAAAGAGACGGAGGAGGATTACCGTATACTGACCCAGAAGGAAATGAAAGAAATATAGGAGTGATATTGCCAGGTGTATATGCCAATGGACAGCCGAACAATAAAGTGGTTCATTACTACTATAAATATCTACCAAACGCTGGTGGATGGGGTAAAATACTTACCACACCTGGAATCCTTGATAATACATGGCTTAAAATGAGAGAAGTAGCATTGACTTACAACATGCCAGCAAATCATGTGAAGAAGTTACGATTCTTTCAAAGTCTGAAATTTTCGCTTGTAGGAAGAGACTTGTTTTATTTGTATTCCTCTCTACCTGATCGTGTGAATCCTGAAGGACAAAGTGGATCTGGTAATGCGCAAGGCTTGGAATGGGCATCGTTTCCAAGTATGAGATCGCTTAGTGTTAGGATTACTTCTAATTTTTAGAAAGCAAAAAAGCGCTTTCATAATACACAATATTGAAATGAAAAAAATAACAATAATACTATCCTTCCTCTTGATCACAGCTGTGGGTTGTGACAAAGGATTCGATGATATAAATACAAACCCACTAGAACCATCCACTGTCAATTTTGGAGCGGTGTTTAATAGTTTGGTGCAGTCGCTTCAATTGGGGTGGAACAGGCAATTGTTTCTGCATAATGAGGTGTTGTATGATGTAACTGAGCAAGCAGTTGTAACCGCAAAAACCTTTGGTAATGTTGATGGTGGCGCTGAAGATGTATGGTCTAACTATTATTCTGCATTAAAAAATGCAAGAGAACTTCAAAGTAGATTTGATGCTTTGACAGAAGATCCTCGCAGTGTAGATGTAGTGCGTGCACAACTGAATGTCTTAATGGCGTACAAAACATTTCAAGTGACTGATTTTTTTGGGGATATTCCATATTCTGAAGGTGGACAAGCTTTCTCTGAGGAAGTCATATTAAGAGCAAAATACGATAGACAAGAAGAGATATACAAATCACTAATAGACGACCTAACGAATGCATCTGTTATTCTGGCTGGTGGAGGAGAAGCACCTATTGGTTCTTATCTAAGATATGGTGCATTTGATACCTTCTTGGGCGATAATAATGATCGATGGGCTAGGTTCTGTAATTCATTATTACTTAGACATCTGGTACGGATGTATGATGTAGCGCCAGATTATGCAGGGCCAAGAGTGAAAGAACTTGTAGAAAGTGGAGCTAACTTCGTTACGGAAGGTGGAGATATTGTAATGAGTCCTGCTGCTCAAAATTGGGAAAACCTTGGTGTGAATTGGTCATTCCGAGAACACAATAAAGTAAGAATGGGATCAACAATTTGGAACTTCATGACCGATGATGAAGGAGAAATATTAGATCCTAGGCTTAGATTTTTCTTTGAAGAAAATAACGCAGGAGAATGGGTGTCATTTCCTCAAAACGCAACTTCCGATACACCACAATCAGGCGGAGAACCATATCAAAAAGACAAAAGAGATGCAGCATACGATGATAAAGGAGCGGATAATATTTATTCTCCTGTAAATTTCTATTTAATTAGAGATGAGCAAGATATTCCAGAGCTATTGATAACAGCTGCGGAAGTGATGTTTTTGCGAGCTGAGATATTTTTAAGAGGTATCGGAGTGACTGCTGATCAGACCCTAGCGACAAGTAACTACCGAGATGGAATAATCGCTTCAGTCAACTATTGGAAGGGGCTGGTTGAGAATTCAGCAATATGGACTAACAAACCACCTATACCAACAGCTGCAGATGTGTTTTTTTTGAGTGTAAATCCCAAATATGCAATGACATTTGATGGAGACACTGAAGCCAACAGAAGAAAAATATACGAACAAAGATGGGGCGATAGTTTTCGCCAACCGTGGGAAGCTTTTGCTCTGCTAAGAAGAACCAATCAAGTTCCAAGGGAACGTGAAGCGAATCAGTTCTTCAGATTTCAATACCCACAATCAGAAGTAGCATTCAATTCTGAGAATTATGAAGCTCAGATAGGTATTATGGGTGGAGATAGAACTGATGTCAAGATTTGGTGGATGAAGTAGGTTGTTAATTATTAATTGAGAAATGAATATTGAATCCCATGTTTTAAATGAAATAAGAATATGCATCTGTGATATTAACTTACATTTGCCGAAATTCTCTGCATGACATTAATAACCTTACTATTTAATATTTTCCTCTTTACACAACATTCGTTTGTATTACAAGAAGGGGATTTGCTCTTCCAAGATGTTGATTGTGGTCCATTCTGTGAGGCTATAGAAAAAGTGACAGAGGGATATCAAGGATCAGACCTGTCTCATGTTGGTATGGTCATCAAAATTGAGACTGAAGAATTACGAGTTATTGAAGCTACAACGAAGGGAGTAATTCTAACCCCGATTGAAGTTTTCTTAGCGAAGTCATTGGATGAAAATGGAAAGCCAAAAGTATTGGTGGGTCGTATGAAAGATAAATACAAACCTTTAATACCTTTAGCTAAGCAGCATGCACAATCTCTCCTTGGTGAAAAGTATGATAATATATTCGATATTAATAATGACACTTACTATTGTTCTGAACTAGTCTATGAAGCTTTCAAAAATGCAAATGAGGATGAACCAATATTTAATTTGTATCCTATGACATTTGTAGATCCAGATACTGAGGAGACATTTGGTATTTGGGTTGACTATTATTTAGAATTGGGTGTAAATATTCCAGAGGGTGAACCAGGTCTAAACCCTGGAGGCATATCGAGATCAGATAAATTGAGTATTATATATAATTATCAAGCGGAAAACGGCAAGGAATAATATATTAATAAGCCCTTCATTAGATCATAGTATACTTTTATGAAATGGATTACAATACGCTATAGCTAAATTTAGAAGCGGGAATCATATGTTTAATATGTTCCCGCTTCTTTCTTTCTTTCTTTCTTTCTTTCTTTTATTAATTCAATTCTGCTTTTTGAAATATATCATGAATATCTTCAGCAATAGGAAAAGATTTTAGGGCTGGAACATTTGCTCCTCCAGGATTACCCACGGGTACTTTACCTACAAAAGATTTTATACCTCCAAAGATAAGCCTCGGTATTTGTCCTATAATCTCTTTGATACTTTTTATCCTGATACCAAATAACAGCATCTTCCAGTGGACTAAAGTATGTGCAAACGGGTATCTCTGTCCAATTACATGCGCTCTTTCAAGATGATTCCAAGCATTTGACAAATTTCCACTTTGATAGTTAGTTTCAAACTCATTAAGTTCATTATCAAAATGAGTTTTAAGTCCAACTGGCAGTATTATATATACTTTCATAATCAAAATATATTTTTGATCTAGCTTAATCCACTAATCACACCATTATCATCAATATTCATGTGTTCACTCGCAGGAGTAGCTGGTAATCCAGGCATACGCATCATCTTACCTAAGATCGGAATGATAAACCCTGCACCAACTGCATATTCAAATTCTCTAACTTCTACTTCAAAATTTGTCGGTCGGCCTAGTAACTTATCATTATCAGAGAACGATTTCTGTGTTTTGGCCATACAGATAGGCAGTTCATTCAATCCGAGCTTATCGATTCGACGTAGATCAATGAGCGCCTTTTTACTATATATTACACCTGCCGCACCATATATTTTGGTTGCTATTGTCTCTATTTTCTCTTTGACAGGACTATTCCAATCATAAAGTGGCATGAAGTGATTTACACCACTATCAATGACTTCTACTACCGCATGAGCAAGTTCTTTCATACCTTCACCACCATCAGCCCATCCTTGAGCTACTATGGCATTTACACCAAGAGATTTACATTTTCCTTGGATAAACTTCACTTCATCTTCTGTGTCAGACGGGAATGCATTGATTGCAACAACAGGGTTAAGGCCAAATGCTTTACAGTTTTCAATGTGTTTTTCAAGATTGGCGAAACCATCGGATACTCTATCTATAGAAGGTGTGTTGTACTCTTCTTTTTTAGCTCCTCCATGATGTCTCAGTGCTCGTATTGTTGCTACAAGTACCAGAGCTTTGGGTTTTAACCCACCTGAAACACATTTGATGTTTAAGAACTTTTCTGCTCCCAAGTCTGCACCAAATCCTGCTTCTGTTACCACATAATCAGAGAGAGACATACCCATTTTAGTTGCAATAATTGTATTTGTTCCTTGTGCGATATTAGCAAATGGTCCTCCATGGATAATTGCAGGGTTACCTTCCAATGTTTGAACAAGGTTTGGTTTTATTGCATCTTTTAACAAGATAGCCATCGCATTTTCAGCTTTTAGATCTCTTGCAAAGATTGGTTCTCTGGTCATTGTATAGCCTATAAATATGTTACCCAATCTATTTTTAAGGTCAGCAAAATTCTCTGACATACACAAGATCGCCATCACTTCTGAAGCAGGCGTGATATTGAATCCATCTTGTCTTGGGATACCATTAGCTGTCCCACCAAGTCCGATTACGATATCTCTAAGTGCACGGTCATTCATATCCATTACACGTTTCCATACGATAGTTCGTGGATCTATACCGAGGCTGTGTGTTTTACTTTGGATGTTATTATCTATAAGTGCAGAAAGTAGATTGTTAGCCTTTTCTACAGCAGAGAAATCACCCGTGAAATGAAGATTGATATCTTCCATAGGTACAACTTGGGCAAATCCACCCCCAGCAGCACCACCCTTGATTCCAAATACAGGGCCTAAAGATGGTTCTCTTAGCACAACAGTTGCTTTTTTACCGATTTTGTTCAAGCCTTCAGTCAGTCCAATTGATGTAGTTGTTTTACCTTCTCCAGCTGGAGTAGGTGTCATAGCTGTTACGAGGATCAAGTTAGATTTTGCTATTTTCTCTTCATTCAAAAAAATGAGTGGAAGTTTGGCTTTGTATTTACCATACATTTCGAGATCATCCTCTTCTATGTTTAGATTTGCAGCAATCTTCTTGATGTGATCCATTTTGTTGGACTGTGCGATATCGATATCAGTTCTGTTATGAGACATATGTTAGTCTTTATTTTGTTTTACAAATGATTAGGTGTTGCCAAAAGTATGGATTGTTTTAATCTTTGGTACTTTATGTTGTAATTTTCTTCTTAGAAGATTGACTTTTTTAAGGACAGGTATTCAAAACGAACATTATCAAATAAGGGAATCATATAAAATCTGTCTCTTATACACATCTGACGCTGCC